>Ga0210059_1008942_pt1 | contig 15707 bp, 12 predicted proteins | sample Ectturendosymbi2_FD_188042 | JGI IMG/M metagenome (GOLD analysis project Ga0210059, IMG submission 188042) | Ecteinascidia turbinata endosymbiont from Florida, USA - Sample 2 (SPAdes) (version 2) | ecosystem: Host-associated > Tunicates > Ascidians > Unclassified | place: Key West, Florida... | reverse complement strand
CCCTTGACGCGAATGACAAGTTGATACAAACCAGATCTCACGTACGGAATGCAATAGCGAGTAGGGAACGGCAAGTCGTAATGCGAAAAGTTAAATCCACTATATATCCGAAGGACGTCAGGTTCGAACACGGGACGCCAAACTTGCTTCTTGTTCCGGGTGGCATTTAACCTCGTTACGCCCCTGTCGATAGGTATGGGACTCATTTTGATAAAATAGGTCAAATAGGTTTAAATCTGGCTCTGGTTGAGAAGCGATGACTTGTAGCCTTCATTGTGACTTGCGCTCTTGGTCCAACTGTTAGGCTTCCTCCAATCACACCTGCAAAATAATTCCTTTACTTCGTTCGTTACCAACAGACTGTTAGATTCAGAGTGCGATTGTAGTTCGGTGCTGATATCATTTCGATTAGTGGCGAACCGGTCATTGGCTTAGGAAGCGGTAAAGGAAGTTTTGCCTTTGGAATCAAGAATGTTGGCAGACAAGGCGGTCTGCACTCATAGGTGTAGCCATGGGGGCTAGGGGGGAATCACCCTACAAATTTTCAGAACATATAGTCATTTTGTGCTTTAAGAGGCGGTATCCGAAACAAAATAGTGTTATTTGCATAAAATCAAGCATTCTGCCCCCCAATTTTTCTGGCCCCTCCCAAATTTTTGGGCTGGCTACGCCACTGCCTGCACTCTCTGTTTTAACTGCTGACCTGCCAGTGGCGCGAACGAGTCTAGCGCTCCTGCCTGAAGTAAAAATCCCGCATTGCGAACACACTTGGTTTTGGTGCGTGGCACTTTCATGAACTTGTTTCGTTTCCATGACCGATGTTAGCACGTTCAAGTTGGCTGGATGCACTTGTGGATACGGATGACAGCGTAGCGTACGTGGGGTTGTCATCTCGGCTGTTTGGGGCGTTATTCCGCTTGATTTCTTTTGCTGTATTTCCATGCATGTGAAGTTGTTTGTCGAGGATTTCGGCCAATAAAACAGTTGTAACACTATCAACCGATTTAGACGAAGCCACAGATGCTTTCAGCCATGGGACAGGTTTGGTGTACACAGAGATATGAAGTTTTTGTTAGCATGTCCAGTTTTACTTTGCAGAAAGTAGCAGATTTTCGCGTTCTAGTTGTTAAACAAGCAATGAAAACGCAGGAAAGGTAAAGGGGTGAACTCAACGGTATACGGGAAGCTTAGCTGCGCAGTTTATCATTCTTTTGCACGCCTTAGAACAGTGTTTCTCAACCATTTTAAGACACGGACTATTTTCGGTCCAGTATAGATCTTCGCGCATTCAAGATAAACTAAGACTACGGAATGTTACAAACACTAGTTTTAGCATATTCGGCTCATCGCCAACATTCACAAATTTCGATGAGAAACTTGTCTCTGAGTTTGTCTCACAAGCATGTTGAAATAAGAGCCTGTGTTCGTCAACGTACACCTTATGTCGTCTTCTGGTTGAAGTTGGAATCAGTGCGAGGTTTTAAAAATAGTTATAGCGTTCAAAAACAGCTTCACAGCGGTATGTACTTGGAAAATGAAAAAGCTTTTGTTGTCTGCAGACACAGATCAGAGAGATATGGTTCCATTGTTTGGACAGCCACTCAAAATTGAGTTAGATTCCGCAGCTGTCGTCAACTTTGCAGCTCAATCTGCCGTGAAAAGCAGCAGGGTGAATCTGTAGCAATGCTGCTGGAAGTTTGAAAATCCATTATAGTGTGAGATTATGACTAGTGTGCCAGAGTGAAGAGCTTAAAATACGCTTATGCAGGCTTCTTTTCACACAGTATAAAACTACGTGGCTTGTTGGAAATACCTCTGTGAAAGGTTTGTCGGAATACGTCTTTTTCGTTAAGGCTTAGTTCTGACTTCTCAGCGAGTACTAAGCGCAAAGCTATACTTGCTCTGGTGAGATTTCATAATTCATATGCTTAGTTTTTACGCATGCACGGTAATCTAATTTTAGTAAGTTCTAAAGTTGTCCGATAGTCGTGTTAAGATACAGCTCTATTTCTCATTGCTTGAAACAGTTTTGCGAGAGTGCCTAACTTTCTTGCTTTTTCACCGCTAAGTTGATCTGGTCGTTGGTTGTTCTTAAATTATGACTTATTTGTAGAAAGTGCTCGCAAAAATGGATATTAGGCAGTTATGAAAAAAAAGCGTTTCTGATAGCCGAAGTGTAAAAAACCATTCGAACAAATGATTTCTGTCCAACCAGCACAGACTAATGAAAGAACCGCAAACGAAGTTGTTGATAGTTCAAGTCCATTTCAGACTCAGTTGTGTGGAGTTCATGAGAGTCGGAAGGATTTTTTCCAAGGGAGGACCACGAGGGGATTTTTTCGAAATTTTTCTACGGGGTGCCAAAAAGTGGTGAAATTTGTTTTTACCCACTCGAAACTAAGAAAACAACCTTTTTTGGCGAAATTTTCAAAATCAAGGTGGCCTTTCCCCCCTTCCGACGCCCATGGTGGAGTTCACAATGATAACGAGATTTATGCACCAATTCAACAAATGCTATAACGGATGACAGAAAGTTCACTTTTGCGGCAAACTCATATACAGATCCACACGAAAAAGATTTCAAAATCGATGCAAATGGAGCGCGTGCTTTCATGGTGCATTTTCTTTGTGGTGTAGAAACAGTAAAGCGTATTGTGAACGTCAGTTTGCATTGTAACGTCAATACCCTGAAAAATATAAGTAATATGATAACGTTGCCCCCTTCCCTGGAAAAATTTCTGCGGACGCCTATGCCTTTTTTCGCCCTTTCAGCAAGCTTTGAGGTATAGGCAAGTCAGGCTACAGCTAACCATGTACGAATTGAAAACTAAACAAAACAATTATGAATATGATGACACAACCGTTCTTAAATATTTTACTTTTACTACACAACTGCTTAAATGGAAAAAATCTACACATTGTTCTGTGCATTCACTTTGTTTATTCTTGATTCTTGAATGTTCAATGTAATCAATAGTTCAAAAATGAATAATTTAAATCTATTCAAGAATTTTCAAGGACGTCGGAAAATATTCAAGAATACAAGATGTTTTTTAAGAATCAAGGACATAACGAGTTTTGATAGCAAATTCAAGGACAATTCTTGGCGCTCAAGGACGTCTGGCAACCTCATATGTAACCCAAAATAAAATAATTTATCTTAAAAATGTATTAAAACGCCCAACATTGACAATTTTCTCAAACGTCCTGCCTGAAAAGATCAAACAATCAAACAATTTGTTTTATTTTCATAGTTTCATCAATCAGCCTTTGCAGATTTTTGCTATAATATCTCAATTTTTAAATATTTTGGGAAGGCATTAGTTGTCGGACCCCTGTCTGAATAAGGTATATCTATGGCAGCAATAATTTGATTTACAAGGCTACTTTAAGACAAGTGTGAACTAGTCTCACAACACGACAATGGCCGTAGTAGTTTTAGGTTGGGTCTTGAATGCAAGATGCTTTCCAAACACCATGTCTGGATCCGGGGATGTTTCACATGAAAATAAATTGTTTCAAACCTCTTCTTATATTAAGATGGAAAACTATTAGAATCGCTTTCATGACTAAGAGAAGTGTACCTATTATGAAGAAATTAAATTTTAACACAGGTCATACAGAACACAGAATAGAAAAACCGCAAGCTCAACGGCAAAGAACTTCATAGTCGTAATTGTTATTGCTTTCTCAGTGACGTCAAACGGATGATACTTTAGATAATGGCAAGATGCTTCATTGTTGTTTGAACTTTTGCAAAATACTTTGATATTGTGGTCCCTAGATTCGCAAGTGCAGTTCTTCTGTCATTTCCTTTCTTCATCTTGCGTTTGCACCATGATTTCTACGCGTCTAAATTTCAGTGCAGAAACTATATTCCAACCAGTGGCTGGCTAAACAAACAAAACGCGCATTGTTGGCTGCTTTCAGTGAACGCCAAGCAATCCATGGATCCCAACATTTATATTGTTGAAAAGCTTTAGCCAGTCGGACGACATGCTTCAAAATAGAAAAATGTCCACACAAAGCGTCTTGTCCATTTGTTAGTCAAATGAACTGCATGTCAAATGTTTGAGCATCATCCAAAATGTTTAAAATGTAGGGAGAAATTTACTGAGACCCTTCGTTTGATAGAAGCCGATTTAATCTGGCGATAAACTCTTAAGTCGCTGCACCGTTTGGAGCTGATTTGGTACTTGTTAGTCAAACCTTTTTCAAAATGTAATTCGAATGCCAATACGTAATATTAAGCTTGTTTTATCATAAGTCGTATAAGTCGTAAACTTCAGCTATTGATATTTCTATATTTTATCTGAATTGTAATGACAATCATAGAGAAAATATTTTTCAAAATTGTGCGCTCAATTGTATTTTTTATTTTTTACCCCAAATAATTTGATAGCAATTGCAAAACCTTTGAAGATACACAGAAGGGTTCCGATAAATATCAACAAATGTAACAAACACGTTGTTTCCATATCACAATAGGTCTCTTTCCTAGAACAGTTTTTCCTTGAAAATGATTAATTTCGATGTGCTATTGGAAAAGATTGGAGGTTTCGGTGCTGCCCAAATTGCAATTTGCATACTGCTCAGCTACGGAAGCACGATCAGAGCATTCAACTCAGTGGCACCGGTTTTTATTGCCTACCAACCGGACTCAAGGTACTGCCGATGATTTTTACTTTTTAGTTTGTAGCTTTGCGAAGCCAGACTTGTGTTAAACATGAACAATCGCGAATGCATTACAGCAAAAGTGGTTAGACAGTAATAAATCTGTCTGAAAAAGTACTTATTAATACTTTTAAAAACAACAATTAATAAGAAAATGAATAAAGCCAAGGATGAAATTAAAAGCGTAATTCATGGAAATAAACGTATAGACCACATATTTAAACTAAATTTACCAAGGTGTCGTTTTCGACACCAAGTGATTTTTAAATTCAATTTTTGCAAAATCTGCATATCCTGTGAGTTTTAGATTTATTGACTTTTCCTCAAAAACCTACTGCTTTTCAAAAATATGGTTGGTGCGATCCTGTTTCATTTTTGTGACAGTGATTTGATCACTTTAACTTTTGCACCCCACCGTTTACCAAGGTGTCATCTTCGACACCCAATGCCAGGAGATAGCCAAACCAATTATTTGTTTCTTGTGGTGCTTGTTTTCACACCTAAAGAAGACGATTGTTTCATGTGCAGACTGAGATGTTTACAATCTGATGGCAAAGACGCTGTTTTGTTTAGACTTCAGTGCTGTTTGTCAGGTTTTACTGTATATAATGTTGTGCAGCGGTGTAGGCAGAGCCGTATCAGCCGCACTACATACACCCAATTGGGGGTCCCACGCTGTCACAGCGACCCAAAACTCGGTCCCGTCACCACTTAGCCCCCCAAAGAAAGCTTTAACTTCTTAAATTCAAATATGAAACACCACAAATCAGTGAATTTGGGGGATCTTTGAAAGAAAAGTGCTTAAATACTACAGTTATTTGTGCCTCTTTGAAAGCAAGGTATTTACACATTACAGTTGCTACTGTGGTCCCTTTGAAAGTAGAGTCTTTACACAAGGCAGTTGCTATTGTGGGCCTCTTTGAAAGCGTAGGACTTACACATTACAGTTGCTATCGTGGTCCCTTTGAAAGTAGAGTTTTTACACAAGGCAGACCTGCACGTTACAGTTGTTGTTATTGGGGTCCCTTTGAAAGCAAAGTAGCCTAATTACACGTTGCAGTTGCTCTTGGGGACCGCTTTGACGGCAGAGTACTGAATTATCACGTGGTTCGGAAAATATTATAAAAGCGGATAATATATTTTTCACCAAAAATGAGGAATATTTACCCGCGAAATAACTTGAAGGGGCACCCTTCCTTCCCTCAAACACACCACTGTACATAACCCTTACAATGATCTTATATAAGAATATGAAACCGATTGAACACGTTCTGCTTCATCCGATATGCGTTCTTTCTCAGCTGATGTACGCATGCAAACGCTGTAATGTAAAGTTGTCTTTATATTATTGAATACATTGAAGTAGCTGATGAATTTATCACGTCAAAAAACACGGATTCAACGCGATTTTTCATAATTAAACCTAGACACCCAGGTCGACTAAAAAACAGATCTGAGTGGAAAAAACCTCAGTGAGAGCCAAAAACCAGGGGAGGAAGACGTCGGCGCGTCTTCTTTCTCAAGTTTTGAAAACGAAGACTTTTCCAGAAAAAAGTATCCACACAAAACTGAGGACATGTGTTTAGTTATGCGCTGTTCTCCGGAGACAACAAAGTAAACCAACGTGAAAAAATTTTTTTCAAGCTTCAAGATAGTTTCTGGCTACGCACCAGTGCTGTTTGCTGCATTTGATTTTGTAAAATTTTTTGAACTTTACCTAATGCACGGTTAACTTTCTTGAAAAACATAACAATATTTTGGCAAAAACAACAAAACCGAACCAACTTTGTTCGTATCAATATTTAAAGTGAAGAGACTGCTACGAAAGAAAATTCGTATAATTTATCACAAGAGTCGCAACAACGCACAAGATAATATATGATAAATGCACACATTCTATTGGTCACTGAAACAATCAATCAATCGTTCCCATGACAGCTGGAAGTCGCACCATGTTATCATGTATTTTCACATGTAGACGTTCTACCTTTTACCAACACACGCAGTTGTTATGACGTCTTTTGGTACAACGAAAACGGAAACATGAAAGAACCAAGAAAAAGAAATTTGAGCATATTGTCAAATAAGCTGCAGTTCTGACACCTGATATATAGCTTAATAATAAATGAATAATATGCACGGACATGGACGTCCGCGCGGGGGGGGGGGCAAAACAGGCATTTTCCCCTCCCCTGGAAATTGAGACTAAAAACCAAAACTTTTAGAAAACCTGAATTTAGCAGCTAAGTTCCAATAAATTCATTTAATTATTGCAATGACAGTTTATTTGCCGATTAGACACTGACACTGCACAAGAGCCAGGTTCACTGTTCTGGTGTCATACAATAATTAGATTGCAGTTCGCTCATGTCCGCTCCTTTGCCTGCAAAGGCAAGTTGCGAAACTTGTTAGCGGATTGCTCTGCTGTTGGTCTTTATTGCGCAACAGTAACATGGGAATGAATCTTCAAACGTTCACTTCAAGTTACGTCCATAGGCGTTTTTTCGCATGTGACCCAGGCTCCCACTGAGTTTTTTTTTCCACCCAGATCTGCTTTTCTTGGTCGACCTGGGTGTCTAGGTTTAATTATAAAAAATCGCGTTAAATCTCGTTTTTTTTCAAGTGATAAAATCATCAGCAACTTCAATGTGTTCGATAATATAAAAATAACTTTATATTGCAGTGTTCGCATGCGCACATCAGGTGAGAAAGTACGCACATCGGATGACGCCGAACGTGTTCAGACGGTTTCATATCCTCAGATAAGATCATTGTCGGGGTTGTTTAAGATCGCACAAAGTTCCCCAGTTTTGTTGCAGATATACTCCTACAATTACTGAGAGATATCATCAACGGAGTATGCTGCCAGCGTTATGAAACCGTCTTCAGCAACAGAAAGATCGCCCAAATGTTAATATTTTCGGTGCAGTAAAAATTTGGAAGAGGAACTATTAAATCAGTATTCGACTGTCGTTTTAATTCAAATAAGCACACACATATGTGTTTGTTCGTAACACAAGCTTTCTGGGTTTTTATTGTACGAATATGAATATTTTTGGTATGCAACCTGGGTTTATTTGAAATTACTGAATGGGAGTCCTGCATGTGACTGTTGAACACAGACATCTTGGCAGGTAATGCAGCGAGACAGTGCTGATAGCGGCAAGCCACATGTAGTTTTATACTGTGTGAAAAGAAGCATGAGTAAATCTGTAGCAGTGCTTCCACAAGTTTGAAAAATCCATTGTTAGTGTGAGACTGTGATCAACGTGACGGAGTGAATAGCTTAATCAAACGACTCTTATGCAGGTTTCTTTTCACAAAGTATAAAAATACGTGGCTTGTTAGAATACGTCTATGCAGACTTGTGGGAGTAGTTCCGTATCATTAAAGTTTAGGTCTGACTTCTTAGCACTAAGAGCAAAGCTGTATTTGCTGTGGCGAGTTTTCGTAATTCATCTGCTCAATTTTTTAAAGCCTGCGTGGTGTTCTAACTTTAGTAAGTTGTCCGATAGTCTTGTCAATATACGGTTCTACTTCTCATTGCTAGAAGCAGTTTTGCGAGAGTGTCCAACTTTCTTGTTTTTTCGCCGCTCATGTTGTTCTGGCCGTTGATTATTGTTCTTACATTAGGACTTACTTGTAGAAAGTGCTCGAAAAAATGGATATTAGGCAGTTTATGTAAGGAAAAAGCATTTCTGATAGTCGAAGTGCAGAAAACATTTCAGACAAAAGATTGAGACTTGAGGTTCAACCTGTACATACTAGTGGGATAGAAAGGGTGAAGCGTTTGTGAACGTCCATTTGCAGTGCGTCGTCAGCAACCTGAAAAGGATAAGGAAAGTTTCGATGTTGCACCCCCTGGATAAATTTCTGCGGACGCCCATGTGCACGGAGACACTGGCAGTGTCAATTTAAGAGAATAATTTAAACATGGAGTCTTCGCGTTTTAGTCAAAAATTCAGAAATGACATCATCGTTTGCCACAGCAGCTGTTTAAATTTTTTCAAAACCTAACAAAACCAGCTGACATTTACGGTCGTGTGTCATGCAACTATGATAAGGTGTGACGTGTGAGTATCCTCACCACTCTGGAGAAGTTTGCTTCGCATGTGGCTGTTGAAACTCTTACATAGCCCGCGCTCAGCAGCAAGTATATGGTGGGAAAAGCTGCTTTATGCTTCCAAAACCATTTAAAAAACTGATCAAATTTCATACGGGTGTTTTTCAATCAAAAGCACATCAGGAAGTTTAAATGAGACAATGGTTTTCACAATAGCATTTTCAGCATCGAGAAGATCTTCACTGATACATACTTTTGGTAGTTGAATTGACTAAAGAACAAAGCGGTTGTAATTCTTCCTTGTCGAGAAAGCAATTCGATGCTGGTAAAGGAACACGCAAAGGTTTGATGAGCGACATATTAAACTCCGAAAACCGGTGGCTGAATTCACTCTGAATAGTATCAATGATTTCAAAGTAAGATGCTTTTAAATTCAAACTATCACTTTTATTGTGAATTCCGATGTGTTCTATTATGACGTCCTCTCTGAATCGGAATGAAACTGACTTTTTGCATTTGTTTGGAAGGTGGAATAACTGTAGTGGAAGCTTTTGCGGTATTTTTTCAAACTCTGCATCGTTTGTTAATTTACCAACAGTTTTCCCAAACTTTGATTTGGGACTCTAACCGTTGGCTGACAAGTTTCGTTGTCCCCTAGGTCAGACGGTGGGTCATAATAATCAGTGTTTTTTTCGGTAGAAACTGAAGCAGAGATGATAGAGAATTTTTACATGATAAAGAACCAAACTCCAGGTTTCTCGCACTGCGTGTCACAAACACATCCGTAGTGAAAGCGGCCAAGCCTCAGCTAACCGTTGTGTCAGTGTCACTGCTGCGATCAAGAACATAACTTACATGAAGTGATATTGTGCAGGCTACAGAACCATTGCCAGAAAGTCGTTAATAGGGGGCTTTCCGTTTGTGTGGGGGGTCTTTACGTTCACGCAGGGGGGGCTTGACGTTCACATTTAAACAAAAATTCGACTATTTTATAGTGTTTCATATTTCAAATTGGGGGGTGTTGGAGCTTTGGTTGGGGGATAAGCCCACCAAACTCCACTGTGGCAACGGAACTGGTAGGCTAATTGTCTTTAGGTCAAATCCTGACTGCAAACAGCACTGCAGAACACGACATACGTCCTAATTTCTAGCATACTTGCGCCACACAATAAGTACGGAATACGCGCTAGCTGCATTTTATGCTGACTTATGGTTGTCAGTGCTACAGTGATCTATAAACATGCTGAAGCATTTCTACGTCACACACTTAATTCCCTGCCCTTTTTTGATCAACTTATAATTCGCGTACATTATCCTACTGGGCAGGAGCGTAGCCAGGGGGGCAATGGGGACAATTGCCCCCAATTGCGAAAAATTGCATCAAAAAAATTCTGGGTAATCAAGCGTTTGACGTGTAAGCCAAAGAAATACTTCAGAGCAAATCAACAAAACTGCTTAAAGCAGGGGTCGGCAACCTTTTTCGCACTACGGACCGGTTTCAGCCAGGTAATATTTTGCGGACCGGCCGTCAATAAAATAATGAATTTTTGGCACATGCTAATTTATTACAACTTGTAAGTCATCGTGGAACTGATTCAGTGAGAGATCTGGGCTTGCTTTGTCGCAATAAAATGCCCCGACCTGCAGGGAGTATGTTGTTCAATGGCACCAGCAGTTTGTTCCTTATGTCAGCCGTTCCAGTTACTTTTGGACCTATTTTGTCTTGGTTCCACACGGCCCAGTAACTATTTCTTCGCGGATCAGCACGGGTCCGCACCCCGACCCCTGGCTTAAAGGACCCTATCCTACTTCAGCTTTTAGTCGAACCTGATCAAAGCAATGTAATTTACCATTTTTCCATAATTAATCAAATGTTGTGCATGGTGCAAATGACAGAGGTTTCATAATGGTTGACCTTTACCTGAGGTTTAATTTTTGTGTGGAAGTTATTGATAATGAAATACAAACTTGCATCTAGCCGTTTGTAATCAATAACTGCAAGCAAAAACAAGGTGTACCGCTTTTCGCAGCTGTGTCTGGCGCACAAGCTTGTTGTATCCCTCCTAATGGCGACGTAAACTTCTTCCAAGTCCATCGCAAAAATTTCTCTCAGGAATTCTGGCGTGCTGCAAATATAACTTATCCATCATCAGCTGTAAAACCTTTAATGAAAATCGCGGATTTTTGTTTTTGCACAGTTTTAAAACTAAATGCGTGAATTTGGCGGCTGTATAAGCTACATTTTATATGCCTTGAAGTTCAAACTTTGACTTCTGCTTCTTGGCCCAGAAGCAATCCAGTTTACAAAGTCTTTTTTTATTACGCAATTACGCCATAGACACTATTGGCAACAATAGCGTTCATTCTACATATTTATTTGTAATGATTAAACATGTTCAATCACGGTTCAATCACAATTATGTGGAGCCAACGTTTTAATTAGTGATTTCCCATTAACTTTCCGGCGAGTAAAAAAATCAGTCTTGTCAAGTAATCAGAGTCCGCCCTGCACATCATGTTGAAGTGTTTCAACTTTCATCTGCTGTTAATTGACACCTTGTCCTACAGTAAATTTGAAATTATTCAGCTGCAGTGGGAAGAGTCAGCAGCAAAATCTAACGTAAATAGGAAGATTTCGACGGTACAATGTTGTAAGTGAGAAGATGCTTTTTATTTTGTAAGTGCCCAGGGCAACAATGTCATAACTTACAGATAGCTTGCAATCTGCTTTATCGATAAAGCGTATGTGACTGAAAAGAAACTAAATTGAATTCTTTCTCCCTCGACTGGATTTTGTTATTTAACCACTAATGGATTTTAATAAAGACTTCAAACTGTTACGTTAGAATGGCTAAATCAACCAACCAACTGTTGTCTTATTCTGCGGCGACATGTATATATCATATAGGTTTAGTGCAGAGCCGTGGTGCAAAGGCGGATCCAGGGGGGGTGGGCAATTGGGGCGATCGCCCCCGAAAAACCTACAAAAGTAACTTTTTTCCCCATGATTTTGTACAATTCGGAAAACAGCATTCGCGATATAGAGCCATTTTGCCGTCCATTGTTTTGTCAGAGCAGTGTTGTGAAGTACTGTATACATCATCTCTCTTACAGTAATGAACCCGTAATGAGACTTGACTACCAATTATTACTGAAATCGTCCCCCTAAACATACTGGCTGGATCCGTCCCTGCCGTGGTGATAACTGAATGTGGCCTCGTTTTCGCAAATACACAATTATTTTCACACTTTATGTACACTGCGTGGGTCAAACATATCTAGTTTGTTTAGAGGAGATGTGTAACTTTCCTCAATTTACAATAATGTGTTTATCATATTTGTGAAAATTTTTTTTAACTCTAAACTTGGGGCTAAATACCTAACTGTTTCAGCAGAAATGGGAAGCAGGTTTGATGCAAGACGTGTATACAAATGCTGTGGCAGTAGCATTTCACAATGTTTAATGACATAAAATCCAAACAGTTGCCAAACTCATTGAGAGACTAGCGTTTACGTTTATCAGCTGCATACGTCAATTAGTTGCTGAAGAATTGGTCGACAACAGGATCTACGTCCTGTATGCGCTTAAGTTTTGTAGAAGGCCTATTTCGGGGTAGGTGTCTTAGAGCAAAGTTGCTACCAGTGATGGAGTCTCAAGACTTGGTCTCGGTCTCGAGACCCATTTTTGCGAGTCTCGGTCTCGAACGTTTCAGGTCTCGAAGGCTGCAGATCTCGGTCACAAGCCTATTTTTGAGATTTTTAATACTGCAACGATACGGCTTAGGCAAATTTCTGTAATACAACGTGCTTTTTGTCTGCTGTATCTGCAGGTAAGAAACAATCAAAGCAGGTAAGAAAAATTCCAGAAATTCGAAAAAACTTAAACTTCGAAGTGGTGTTGACATTTTTTGGAAAACGTTTAGTAAAATATTGGCATAATCCACGAATTTTCAAGTCTCTGTATCGGTCTCGAAACTCAAGTGTCGGACATTTTGACGAAGTCTCGGCGCGCAACAAGGTAGGGCCACCAAACCATTTGCGCAGTGAAATCTGATTCTCGTACACTTGCAACATTCCAAAACGTTGGAAAAGCAGGAAAACAAGAAGATTATGGAATAAATGTGTAGGCCCTACTTTGTTCGTATTTTCATAAGACTTGACATTTATTCTAAATTATAATAATTCCCACATTTCTGACATTTGTAATTCTTTTAGAGTTCTGGTAACTCGGCTTTAAAATGTTCATGCTCACTAAAACCAACATTTGTTAAAATTTTATTAGAAAGAACACGGCTAAAACATTATGTTATGAATGACATTACCATAGCCAGCTTGCTAGTACCATGGCGTTGTTCGCGCTCACAGAAAGACAGTGGAACCTGTTTCGAAAGGCGGTCTTCAGTAACTTTGACGTCACAACTAGAAATTGTTACCAGTATGGGCATTCCTTAGTACAACTGTTTTGTAACAATGAGGTTAGCTTTTTATGCAAAGTGCGGTGGTGTTGCGAGTTGGCGTAACGATTAAACAAATTAAAAACGAGCATTTGCAAAATTTGTTAGTTTTTCGAGTTTGGATTATTTGGAGGGGCACAAAAATTTTGGGGAGGCACTGCCCCCGAATACCCCCCGTGGCTCCGGGCTTGCTTCATATTTGAAGCACTTAGGTTTGGAAAACAGGAAAAAAGATTTGCATTTTTATGTCCAAATTTTAGTAAAGGTGCTTCATGTTGATAGTATCTTTGTGATTACCATTACTGTGCCAAGACTATTTTCACTAGTATAGCAGCTATTTACATTACACATATGTAAATACCTGCTTCTGTCTTACAGCATCTCGCTGGCTGTATTCAACTAGTTGATCAGCTGTCGGAGAGACTTACATATGTTCGATTTTTTGAAATAATGCAATGCGATGCATTTCGTGTCAACTCCAATAACATTAAAGCATAGCTACTGTGGATAGATCTTTGTAAAATTTAGTAAATTTGGCATTGTTTGCCTTTTATGGGGCTGTAAATGCTTTGGTGTCGTTTTCGACACCTTGGTAAACGGCGGTGTAGAAAAATGTTGGTAAACCTAGTGTTAAGAGGAGTATATGGTCGGATCAACTATATCGCAACGGAAGTGCCACAAAACTTTGTCACTTACAGTAGCGACAGGCATTTAACATTTTGTGTTCTAAGTTGTGCCTATTTTCTTATTTTTTGTTTGCAGAATTAAAAAAGAGAAGGCAGACCGATATTTGATCTGTGAATACTGAGTAGTAAATGAAGTAGTGTTAAAATATGTGGTGGAGTGCCACATCCGTTAAGGGGTGAAAATTTTTTCCTCCAAATCAAAATTTTCCTTGAAAGAAACACATTTCAAAAAATTGGAAAAAAATACTCTGCCTATTTTTCTGCATTCTTTACATATGCATCTATTGCCCTGGCACATTTCGTTAAATTTTCTCCCTTGTTGGCTTGCAGTCTGCGGGAAGTCGCACCACTTAACTTTAACCGTTTACTCACTCTAGGGGTTCAAACATAAACGTGAAAAATTAAGAGAAGTGATAGTGGCATACCTACTTTACATGATGTAAACATTTATGTATGTTAATATTTGGTGTAGATCCCCGTCTTTAACTAAAACAAAGTATATATGCGACATACACAGGAAAATTCGCCCATAATAACTTCGGCTATGATGGGAATTCGCCTAGAACGAGTAACGCCGCTTTACTGAGAGAATTTGTTCTATCATGAATAACATGTGGTCTGATTCTGATAACAGAAGCAGAATGTGACAGCACTTAAAATTGAACAAAGACTTCTTGAAGAAAGTACTGTCTACAGAAAAAAATGGTTTGGCAAATGCGTTATTTTACAAATGCTTGAACACTGTTTCCTTTCTTATAGTAAATTGCAGTATTTTAGTTTTTCTTGGTGTCTTGACTATAGGAATCCAAAATAGTTACATCCTGCACGTAGGATATGAACCACGTACCTGATAACGCTCGTTGTTCTGAAGCGTCCCGGTTTTAAAACACAAAAATATGGTATGCTGATGAATAGAGATGTACTGTAGTTAAGATATGCGGCCAATAGTTGAGCCATGACAGCTGTTACGTGCAATGGCATCAAAGATTGAGCCATCAGAAGCAATGGAGGGAAATCGTTACATTATGAAAGTGGTAAAACTTGCAAAAGATATCGATATTCGAACAACGATGTTGACTACAGTTTCGAAAAATGAAGACAAAATAATTTATTATTTATTATTAGACACCGGAGCAGCGGAAGGGAAGCAGTCTCGTCGCCACGGAGAGGCTTTAGGGGGCTTAGCTCCCCCAAACAAAGCTCCAAGACCCCACAAATTGAATTATGGAGCACTATAAATCGGTGGAGTTTTTATCAAATTTCAGAATGACAAGCCCCCCTGAATAGACGTAGAGCCCTCCTATTGAAAACTTTCTCGCGAGTGTTCTGTAGGGAAGGGAGAGAAAACAGCTGAGGGTAATGGAAACTTATAAAAAATCGTTAACAATTTTGTTTGTTGCTGTTCATCAACAGTTTTGACCTCAAAAATAATAACAGAGATTACAGAAAATCATTCTGAATTTTCTGGGTGCCGGTACAACTGCAATAAACTTGTTTCAAATCGATCTTGATAAACCATGAAAGTACCTATGATACTGCTATGAAAATCAGTGGTTGAAAAGACGTTTGGTGGTACAGAACTTGAAGATGGCGTGAAGTAGGAGATTCATCCCAAAGCTTTTCGTCTGACACTCTTCAGGGGATATCGTCAGAATGAAGTGGAGATACTACCGAGCTGGTTTATATACAGAAAAGAAGAGATCTCATTGGTTAAAGCAGTGGCCAATATGTCGCAGTTATATGTACAATCACCCTTTCTTATTGGCCACTGCTTTAACCAATGAGATCTCTTCTTTTCTGTATATAAACCAGCTCGGTAGTATCTCCACT
>Ga0210059_1008941_pt1 | contig 15707 bp, 14 predicted proteins | sample Ectturendosymbi2_FD_188042 | JGI IMG/M metagenome (GOLD analysis project Ga0210059, IMG submission 188042) | Ecteinascidia turbinata endosymbiont from Florida, USA - Sample 2 (SPAdes) (version 2) | ecosystem: Host-associated > Tunicates > Ascidians > Unclassified | place: Key West, Florida... | reverse complement strand
CCATTCACAGAGCACTGCAAACGAAGGATGCAAAAATTTGTTTAACATTTTCAAGTTCAACAATCAGTACGATATGTCTACGTCAGCACCAACAGCAATGCACGCAATATGTATAAACATAAGAACTAAGCATATACCAATTATTCGACATGAAATCTACATATTGAAGAGGTATAAAGGGGTGGAAAAATTGTACACAATAATCTCGGGTTGTTGTTCTTGTATCAAAAGTGTCTCTTTAATTAATAATTCGCGGTAGTTAAAAGCAGAGCATCATCTGTATTTAGTGCTGAACCATATGTGTTCAACCCACAGATACTGTTTTAACCTTCATGATATGTATTGTCCTTTCAGATGGTGATGACAACGCTCACGACGAGTTTAGTGATGTCGAAATTAACTTGGCATCCAAAAAGGTGAGGATCATAGATTTGAAAATTTGTTGTGGTCTTGTGGTCCTTCAGTGATAAACCTAGGATTTCAAACAAAGCTAGGAATAGAGCAATTTGTATATGCAGCTACAAACAATTTTCTAAACTGTGGATGCTGTTTTTCATTGGTATTTTGTTTTCGTTATTCTAAACGCTGTTGTACATTTGTCAGAGAAATCGTTAATGTCATGAAGTGACTAAAATACTTCAATATGTTTTTGGCGAATGCAACACACAAACATAGTTTATTAATTTTTGGAAACGCTTAGTATGAACATCCATTCACGAAATTCCGAAATCCAGCAATCAATGTTTTGTTTATGATTGTAGAAGCTAACACACGATAGAAAATTGTATGCAGAAAACTGATTTGCCGGTTTGATTTAAAAGCTTAGTACCCACTCGTAGCATTAACTATAAAGTGTGTTTTCCCTCAAATCTCTTCATTAGAGTTTTTCAACCGTACTGGTAACAATTTTGTAGTTCAACGCATTGAGAAACGCCAACCTCAGGCAAAGACGTGGCGTGTCTTTTGTTGCAATAGAATGTCATTTGTTTGCAATGTAAAGAACTTTGTGTTTGATGTTTCAGCTTGTGAAAGCGCAGAAACAAGCGTTGGGACAATACCAAAAATCATTGCGTTCGTCACGCATGAGTGCAACGAACAACGAGCTTCAACTCGATTTTGCGAAGTCTGAAGCTGGAGAAAACCATGATGATATTCCGGGAGAACATGAACGCGATTTACCCGTTTTTAATCAATCGAATCTCAGAACCTTTTTCTCAACAACAAAATTCGACTTCGGCGATGTGATCTCCGCCGTTGTGATCGACGAACATGAAATGCTAATTCCATTGGAAATTTTCTTGAAAGCAAGCGAATGCCATTCAAAATTGTACGAAAGATTTGGAGGGACGCTTATGTTGCCGTTCAAAGATGTCGAGCTAAGTCATGTAAATGAAATACGAAAAGCCATTTTAGGAAGGTCTTTTAGCGTTGACTACGTTCAGGTAATTGTGTTGTTCATTCCATTAGAACGCGTTGTTGTTTGAGTGATACCTAAGTCATTGCAGTGTGTTTCGCCTTTTAATCTTGCTTCAGAGCTAAACTTTTTACAGAAAAAAATTGCCGATTAGTTGAAATATGCACATTTCTTAAATTAAAAATTACTAAATGTTCGTTTGCATTTCGAAATAACCCCAACGCTGTGAAAAAGAGTTTACAGGTTACAAATTTTCGTTATATTTGTTCATTCCCGCTTTTCCAAGCTTCCTTTAATGTTGCTTTATGCTTGCTATGATAATAATCGCACACATTTTTTCATCAAGGAGCGCTCTGCGAAGTCTTGCGCAGATAGAGTTGATCATTTCCAGAAAAACTAAAAAAAGTTCGCATCGTGATTGGTGCAAAACAGAAAGAAGAAAGTTTGACTTTATGTTGAAAAAAGTTGGTTTTCTATTTTGAGACATGAATAAAACATCCACTTTATGCCTTCGTGGAGCTGCGTTTGGCACCCTGTTTTAACAAAGTGTTTTCTCACTTCACTGGTTTCGTTGTTCAAACGTTTATAAATCAGTTGCAATGTCATTCGTATGCGTTGACGAAATGTTTGAGAACTTCGTCGCACTGATCACTTTATAAATTAAGCTTGTTTTTGAAAGGATATGCTGAAAACGAAAACTGAATTCGGGTCTCAACCGGGCACTGGAGCTTTGCTGTGGTTGACCAGAAGCTTATGCTTGACTTGTCAGTTCATCGAAAATTTGCTCTCGAGAGAAAGCTCCTCCAGAATGGACACATACAGCTCATTATATCAAGCTTACCTCAGTCGTTTGGCGAAGCACCACAGCTGGATGGTTCAGAACCTATTCAAGTAAGATTGAAGCGGTAATTTCACAGTAACTCCCGTTTCTCAACAGAGACTACGATCAAAGGTGTTCAGCATTGATCTGATGCATTCGTTTTCTCACGGTGATTACCGTATTTATTCGATTGTAAGCCGCCCTTAATTGCAAGCCGCACGAAGTGGTCTTAAAAAATTTATGTAAGCCGCACTTGACACACGTTAACTAAGCTTCTGAGATACCTTTGCGTACTTCAATGCTTTTGTCAACCCTGGTCAAGGGCGGGTGGGGCCAGTAAGGTTAGGGGGCGATTTCAAGTGATATTAGTCGTTAAGTCTCATTACGGTTCACTATTGCAAAAGAGATAGGTATTCTTCACAACACTGTTGTGACTAAACAATGGAGGGCAAAATGGCTTTATATCGCTAATGCTGCTGTCCAAATTGTAATAAATCATGGTGAATAAAGTCACTATCGTAGGTTTTAGGGGGGGCGATCGCCCTCCCTGGATCTGCCCCTGACCCTGGTAACAAAGCTTTTTGTTCATCATAACCCCTCCCGTGACGGAGTGTGCACGTGATAAAGAAAAAACAATGTAAGCCGCCCTTGATTGTGAGCCGCACGAAATGATGAAGAAAAAACTTTATGGGCCGCGGCTTACAATCGAGTAAATACGATAGTTGTACATTTTTTCTTGCAAAGAACATTTTGTCTGGCAGAGAGTGCTATCAAATTTGTTGCACCTTTACCAAATGCGTTCTGTTGTGATGGTGACCTTTTAAACTGTGCTATGCTCTAAAACCAAGGCGCGTTAGGACTTGTTGAAGGTAAACAATTGGTATACAGTAGTTGCCATATATCCCGCATCTACTTTGCAATATGCAGTAAGTTGACTAAGTAAGTAATAGGCCTGGGAGCATCAACATAGCATGCATTCATCATCATACCCACTGTTGCGGCGTTAGCCTTATTAATTATTACGAGCCGTGGGTAAGCTGACACTCACAGAAAGTTTGAAACGCGCACACGACGACCTCGTTAACCTGACACCTCACAAGATTAGTCCATCAACAGGACTGTAGACTTTCTATTACCTACAGAAATTCCAAACCGGGAGCAGTGTTCCCATTAAGAAAATTGTACACTGAGCAAATGTTTGCTTTGTTGCGCAGTAAGCGCATGCAACTGAAAAAAAGGCTATGCGATATATATACCGTATTAAATTTAGAATGTGTGGAAGTGCGCGAGAATGAAATGCAACTGCGCAAATCGTCTGGTAGCACTGCGCAGTTGCGCACTTTAGAGGGAACACTGAGCGGGAGGGAGATAGTAGTCAGCGCAAACCTTTGTTGTCACAAATCAAGAGGCAAACTTCAACAGCGATCGATCGCTGGACACAGTTTCTGAAATACAACAGAAACAAACCAAAAGCGTTCTACCAACGCAGCTAAACTGAGCAAACAAGCTTCACTACGGATTAGCTGAATGCGCGAACAAACAATTAACAATTAGACAAGCACACAATTACGGTCATTCACAGCAAACCAAACACGCATCTCAAGCACATGACTGTAATCCAAAATAATGCCGGTTGGCAAACTGCAACTGCGCGCTAATATCTCCAAAAACGCACAATAAAACTAACCTACCAAAACGATGTGTGTTCCCATAGGCGTATGAGGTGGGGCGGCGGGGGTGGCGGCCCCCCCCCAGGGCTTGAACAATTTCAGGGCAAACTCTGTTTTCAGGACAAGCGCGAGTTGCTCAAAAATCCTGAATGATAAAAAGCATATTCAATACAGTGAAAAATCTCAGAGCAAACTCTGTTTTCAGGGCAAGCGCTAGGTGCTCAAAAATCCTGAATGGTAAAAAATATTTCAATACAGTGAAAATTTTCATGGCAAGCGCAAGTTGCTCATAACTCCTGAATGTAAAAAGTATATTCAGTGCAGTAAAAAATTTCTGGGCAACTCTGTTTTTCAGGGCAAGCGCAAAGCTGCTCAAAAATCCTGAATGGTAAAAAATATATTAAATACAGTGAAAAATTTCAGGGCAACTCTGTTTTTTCAAGGCAAGCGCAAAAATCGTGAACGGTGAAAAAATTTGGAAAGTCTTGTCTTGGAGAACACAACACGCAAGGAACTTCAACCCCTTGAGTTAACAAGCAAGGTAACTACAGAATTTGCCCACAACGGCACCTCCAGGGGATTGCATAAAGAACGTTATTGCGGAATGGACACTATACGCGAATTGAAATGCATATCAAACATGCCATCGCGACCAAACAAAATATAACGTTATGGGCGAATTGACGTTACAGAGGAAGCCGTTATAAACGAATTCAACTGTATAGAACATATTTACATAAGGTTTGTTTCAGACCCCATTCGGAATAAACTAAAAAGTTATTAGTTTCAAAGCAATTGTCTATTTTTAGGGCAAATTGTTATTTTCAGGGCACATTTTTTCCGCCCCCCCAATAAAATGCCTTCCCGTACGCCTATGTGTGTTCCACGGCTCAGATATTTGGTCCTTTGATAATCAGAAATGCTCGCGGCTTCGATTAGCCCAATTTGGTCTATTCACGTAAAGCCGAAATCGTCTCTAAATTCGAAACGAGCCGAACTCCACTTTTATCGCGGGATAGGCGAAACAGAAAAACAACTTCTTTGTCACAAATGTTCTTGACTACGAAACAGACGCACGTTGCGTTGGCAACCTGTTAGCAGACACAAGACGGCGAGATAGGAAAAAGAGATTTCTACTCAATTCGGAGCGAGATTACACAAATCGCTTCCAGGCCGGACAGGAACTCTGATGATCTACACCAGGGAGTCGCGAGAACGGTAGCTCCCTTGAAATAGCAGTGCTATCAGTCAAACACTGTCGATAAACGTTAGACTTTATCGCCGTTGTAGTACATCAAACTCTCTGAACTTCGAGATGTTTCGCACTGGATGAAGCAGCTTCAAGCCATGAAGCAAAATTAAGTCGATTGGTCGCTGGTCGACGTCACATCCACGTTTCCTCTGAGGAAGGTCATACAGTGCCACCATAGCTCTATAATAAAAACACTACACTTTTAATTATTAGTCATAATAGAAATTCCGCATGATGAACTGGTCGTTTTAGTTGTACTGTCATCCATAGCATTGCATGATTCATTACTCATTATGGTGTTTTTGGCTATGATCGCGACTTTACTTTTTCCTGTCTTTTCGAGATGTGTAGTGTCGCAATATTTTGCCATAAAGCACTTTGACTCTGTTACGTGTAATACATTAGTGGTGAAAAGCAGAGACATGCAGATGAAGTCACAATGCTTGCACAGCACTGTTAATACACAAATGCTTTCAATAAAAATGTGAATTCGACATGTACCACCAGCAAACGCTTAAGGTTAGGCATTGCACAGGTAAATGCAAGATAAAAACGTGTACTACATCTTCTTTGTCTAGAGTCCCACATGTTTATCAATCAACGTCTAACGTTATAATGAAAATCACCGGCCAATGAGAACGATACAAACGACATATTGCAAACGTTTCGGTAACTCCTGTTATCATCACCAGTGCATTGCAAATTGAACTGCAGTGATCATGCTGCAGGTTCTTATTGGTCACTCAGGAGAAATGCGCTGTAAAAAATGAAAAACGCGAAGGGCTGTTTCGGTGGTGACTTGGTGGCCCGTAGCGTACGTAGTCACATGACTCAGGTGGATACGCGCTGATGGTGATGGCGCGTGACGTCATGAGTGAGGCAAGAAGCTCTGTTACAAGTTAAAAATGCATAGTGGCATCGACGAGATGTTTGCATTCAGCTCTGGTTTGTGTTCTTGAATCAACAAAGATTCAAGAATCTGCAGCCGTCGCCAATCGTTGTCACTGCCAATGACCTTAGTGTTGTAAAAGTCAACCCGATGACCTGGGTTGGCTTGCAAGTGTCTGGAGACTGAAGAGCTGAGTGACGTTCGACGCTCTTTTGTATGATTTATTAAATTGCGTTGCGTTCGCCCAATGTAGGAACGTCTAATGCGGTCCCGATTTCCGTGCTATGCTGATAACAAACGCCCTGTTGGCCTCGACTGAATCATCGACGCTCAAAGCAGCGTGTGTATGTAAATACAGCTCCAGTTGGCGTAGACCATGAGTGGGGATCCTGTTTACTATCGCGAACTGCGTTAATTGTGGAATATCGTTGGCGGGCCACAAAAAATTATTTCTTAAAAATCTACGTTTATCTTCCTAATTCTAAAAAAAAAGAAAATAATGAGCGAAATATCTTCTGAGTTACTGTAGAAGTGTCTGTTTATAAATGCCCAACAAAGCCAATAGTTTTACTGAAGTAGCCAACTTCATGAATAAAATGTCTGTAGTACACGATCATGGTGCGTTTATCTAATGTGTAGTGGGTTTTTTGATGCTTGCAATTATGTAGCTGTATCTGGACGAAACGACTTTACTGTAGGGCACTAGTTACGGTAGGATCTACTGTGGGTTTAATTGTTCAGCATTTTCGTTTTGGATTTTAACGTAAATTAACTAATGAGAATTCTGCAAGATAAGTTCGCTGTTGCGCACAATTAAAACGTTTTCTGAAAAGCTGTTTCAAACTAGTTGATCAGAGGCTATGAATTCGTCAACCGTGTGTTTTAGACTGGGAATAAAAACAATTCCAAACGTTGACGTTTTAATGGAACGCATGGTAAATAAAGAGGATTGGAATGCTGCAATCTCATCAAGGAATTCGGATTGGCGGGACGAAGTCCGCGACATATTGGAAAAGCAAGCTTTGAGATATTGTAAAGACATGAAGATTATTACGGATGTGATCAGCGCTTTGTACGAAGCAAAGGGGATGGAGGTTTGAAAACTTAACCCATCGAAGCTTGTACCAGGTATAATCGAAAGTTAATCAACATTTTTCAAAATCAACATTTTCAAAAAGTTGTGGTACTCGAGATTTCGTGCAGCTTTTTATCCAGTTGTTTGCCTTTTTCAAGTTTGCTTCCGAACAAAACGATACTAAGGTTATCCGAGATCAAGCTGCTGCTGACTTTCTAACCAAGACATTGCTGATTCAGTGGCGCAGGATGATAAAAACAAGCATCAGTAACTCTTTGGCAACGGGCACCAACACACGTCTTTTGTTGAAATACAAACAAGTAAACATCGCGTTCAATAATTGAATTAAATGACATCAATGGAATAGATGGAACCGGCTTTTAAAATATTTTTTTATAAATTGTGATGCGGGTTGGGGGCCATGTCCATGCGGACAACTACGTGCGGATGTTTTGCGTGCGGACAATAGTCCTTACTACCAATTGCGCGATGATCCCTGGAAGTCACGAATATGCACACACGAATACGTTATGAAAAAGATAAATCGGAAAAAGATGTAACAAAATGGGAAGGTTTTGATATGAAATGATATGAAACTTTTTTTTCAAAATCTGAGTTCGAGATCATACGTGAGATGGCCGTCGACTAATTTGGACCTGTCTGCTTTTGCCATTGACCGCTTTATAATCACCAATGTTGATGCGGGCAATTTAGTGTCCAATATGATCTTGTTCATTTCGATTTTGCTCCAAATGCTTGGGTGTGTTGGGGTGATGACAAAAATTTGACGGCTGGACAGCGTGGTTCCAGTCGTCAACCGAATTCGTTCGTTCTCAGCAGTCCGCGAAACGGGATCACACTTTCCAAAAATCAACGCAAAACACGGGTAGTGATCGCTGAGTGCCTATTAGTCTTTCAACATAGGTGTCCTCCCAGTAATTATGCACTGATTCCAGCTCACCCGGTCGAATATATTTTAATTCGTCGAAGCAGTGAGATATATCTTGAGTTGAAATGAAACTCAGGGGCAACTGGATTTTTAAAAAAATTCTGACATTTTCGTCATCACAATAGTTGTTTGTTAACACTTCAGTTTGTATTCTTTTCCAGAGACGTAAGATGAAATGAGGCATCCGCTTGGTGGGGAACCAGGAAATAACAGATGGTGCAGCCTTCATACTGGCTTTCCCAAAATCCATTAAGGATGTTCACAGGTCTCGGGAACTACGAATCTCCAAGATCTTGCGAAAAGCACGCTTACAGTGAAACTTCAATGGTTTTGCTTTGAAGTAAAACATAAACCACTGGGAACACTCCGTTATCCAACAGACCATGGACAGTGAAAAGTTGCACAAACAACTCCGGAAACACTGCGCATATCAGAAAAAGCTCGCCTCGAATTGTGATTGTCAGTTGGACTGGATTATTTATTTCGGCCACAGACCCAGGATTATGAGGTTGTTGGTGGTCTCTTTTCGTTTCACACTGGATGATGCGTTGCAAACAGGGGTACGACGGCAAGTTTTGTCTGGACTCTAAAGACGCTCCAGTGGCGCTTTGTAGTATTGTCTGACGTGGCCTCTCCAAGATGTTAACTGCTCGGTGACGTGTTTGTGCGATCATTCATTCCGTGTCAATTTTCGTCGCTTCAGGTGCATGAATGCGTGAAGTCACCAATAAGCAAATTTCTTTCATCAACGAGCGCAATCAAGACGTCACTAAGTAGTGGACCCGCCAGTGTTCTGTCTGCCGATCCGATATCGACCCAGTTGCGTTTTCCACGGTGAGGCGGCAGTTTATCAATTGCTGAGCAATTTCCCTGTAAATCGTCGCCTTTGTCCTGCAGTGACACAACACATAAACCACGACTAATGACAAGGTCAAGTTGCTTCATGATTTGACTTGTCGAAATTGTGGACTGTATGGGACAAATCCCTCGTGGCAATTCGATTTGAAATCGATTCAGAGATCTTCGAAACTTATAGGGACCTTACAAACGTCAATAGCAACAATTAAGTGCACGCACGACACAGTGTTGTTTTTTTATTTTTCTAAATTTTTGCATGCAATTTTGACCACTGTCATGCATGCAAACTTTGAACATATTTCTGGAAGTTCTTTCCGGTGAGAAGTTTGGAAAAAATAATTTTGGTCTGATTTTCAATGTTTGCGACAAACGAGTTTTTCGTATCAAATAGGAAAGCTTAATGGACGTCATATCAGTTGATTAAATCCAAAAAATTTTGATGCTGTTCAAGCTTGACACACTCTTGCAAAACATGCCTGTGTGTCCGTAATGTACTGCCAAACTAAGTTGCTTTGATAGACCCAATAGAAATAAAGATGTCCACATGACGAGTTGGATCACTGGTCCTGTTTTATTTAGGGTTTTGCATATTTCTACTTTGGTATGTGTTTGCTGGTACATTTGTGGTTAACTATTTTGGCATCGATTCCAAAAAAACAAAATCGCGCAACATCGTTCGCGCTGCTGCAAAGTAATTGTCTTGACTGTTTGTCATGGAACAGTCAAGAAAGCACATTGACAAGCGGTTTCGAATAACAACGATCAAGGGTTAAACACCATCAAACCGTACACGGCTTTCAGGAAACGCTTTCCACTGTTAATATGCTTCAAGAAGTTGCGTTCCGCGCTGAAACGGTATTTGTTTTCGAAATTTAACGATTGCAATATGTTCATCTCAACTCTTGAACAAACTTTGACAACTGCTTGTGATCCGATATTTTTTCCACTAACTACTAACATTGAATGAAATGCACTATACTTCCTGTGTGAGTTGCTCACGTGTCCATCCCAGTACTTGATTGAGGTACCGCGGGGCCTTATGTTAAGAACCCACTTGAACACCTATTAAGTCAATAAGTGTGGGTATCCATGTTACTACGTCACTGATTTTATACTGAGCACCACTGGAACGAAAAACCTGATCCTAAATAGCAAGTGGTGGACATTATTGGCTCCATACCCTTTTTTGCCAAAAAATATACGTACGAGTATATCTTTTTTGAAAGCAGGGAAGCACTACTGCAGAGCTCAAAATAACAGACAGAAATGCTTTCAAGGTAATTAACAACTTTGGTCGTAGCTACAGCTAGACAGTGTCTAAGTATCAACATCGAAGTCGAATATCAAGGATGCATTTTCTATATTTTGCACGGGCAAATAATTGCGTATGGTATTCGAAGCGTCTACAGTATTTCGCGCATACTTTGTTCTTCATGTCCAATAAAATGAAACTTTTGAACTTTTTTTGTTCCATGGCGCTTCTTCGTTCATTCTTGAACATCATGAGTAGGGCAAGTTTTTGCAACTTTTTTTTACAGCTTCCTAAATACTCAAGATATATATAATTCAATGTTTTGAGCTGTTTCCAGGAATTTTATATTGCAACTTTTCGCAACTTTTTCTATTTTTGCATGCAAAATAGGTTGTTTCAAGTCTTTCACAGTCAAATGTGCAACTTACAGCGCATAAATGCAACTTTCGCTGAAAATAAATGCAACTTTCTCGCTTTGTTACTGCAACAAAAACTTGCCCTAATCATGAGTTTGAAAAAGCATGTCAGCGAGTGATTACAAAATCGGCGCTTGTGATGTTAGCTCAGCAGGCACCGTTTATCTGAAGCCAACGTTTCGATATGACTCAAACATCCACTTCTCTCTGATAAGTATGATGGCTTGATTCGGGGGCCTGTGCAGTGAAAAACTGAAATGTTTTGTTTTCGCGAACTATTTAAAGGTGGTAGATGCAAATTGTTAGCGTTTGTGAAAAACGAGCAATTTAATGAGTTTACTTCTTGATCTCGTTAACAGGTGTCATTTTGCGGAAGGAAAGACACCAGCGTGGCTTCATGCATTGCATAAGAATGAGTATGAACCATTTGACACTTTCTACTTGGTCTTCGAAAAACCGTTGTGAGAACTGATATTTGTTGAGGAATTACAAATAAATCAGTATTTTAAGCAGTTTTTCTAAATCATTTATTTGAAGCTGATTTTCAAAATAGATGATCTTGAACGTACTTGCTGTTGTGTCCTATTAGCTACTCGTAGAAGATCAAATATTTTTGCTTCTGACGGATTTCAAAACGAAACTCTGGAATACTGCCTATGGAAAGAAATCCTTTGTCAGCACAGAATCAGACACTAAGATCTTGCAGAGTAAATATTTCCCCTACAAAGTAGGCATCATCAGCTCTTATTCAAGTAGAATCTCTGGAATGGTGCAACCTTAGAGCAAACAACGTGTCGATGTCTTGGTTAACTCATACATTTGGTGTGGAGTATACGCCTTTCAGGAACTTTCTTATTGCAATCATCATTTGATCTGTTATATTTTGACTCATCTTCCAGTTATGTTGCTGTGCGGTTCTTCCTAGTTTACTCGCAACGCTCAAGACTTGCTGTTTCATTTTGCACTGTTCTTAAGATTCAGATTCAGTTTTATCATACTCACTTTTGTACTTGATCCAGTTCACCAAAGCTCAACAAAGGTTGTAGGCTATATGAATAAGTGTGATTGACGTGATAGAGACAGTGTGGCTCCACTGCGACAAAGCTCAGCAGGTTGGATGCCTGCGAACATAGGACGGTTGTCCGATGGTATGGGACGCAGGCATTCTGTCGTAATTCGCAAGGCATCGTTGATGACAGCATCAATGAGGGGGGTGTGAGCACTGCGGCATCAGACAGCAGCGCATTACTCCCCTTTTGAACGTCTCATCGACTTCCAAAACGACCATGACGCCCGTGTTATATTTTATACCCACAGATGGTCAGTTTTTTGGATCAAGTGCAGTGAGCATTTTCCAGAACTTTGGGGAAAAGTGAAGCTATTCGTACCACTGGCGGGTCCCACAACGTAGGTTGCTGAGCAAGGTTTCAATCAAGTACTACACATGTGTAATCGCGTGAAAGGCCATACGACCAACTTGCAACCTGCTTTGAAAAATCTTTCAGATAAACACAAGACGCAGTGTTCGCAAGAGTTGGAACCAGCTGTTTTTGTAAATGAATAACATCCTGCAAATGCATTTGCATTCGTTTTGTTTCTTCGCTTTGCTTTGTGCTAACTAGGTTGCCCGTTTACATTTCATTAGTACTAAATTATTTTCATAATACCAACGCAAATATCATAGGCAGGGGGCGATTTCCAAGCAAGCTCTTGTGGGGGGGGCGATTGTGCAAAAAATGTTGAAAACCACTGGTTAACTGAAGGAAACAAACTTAAAAACCAGAGGTTAAATATGGTCTAAATTGAAAATGGTCTGAGGTTAAATATGGTCTGCAACAGCTTTTAGCAAAGTATGTACAGGGCATCTGACTAGAAAACCGCATGGTTATTTCAGATGTCCTGGCAACAAAATAAACGCTGTTCTAATGTGTTTTGTTTTGTGTGTCATGATTTGATCAGTGGCGGATATTCAGGGTGTTCAAGGTGTGCAGTGAACACCTGGAAATGAAGATAAAAATTTTAAAAGTCCGTTTTAGGGCATCCGTTGGCGATTAATGCGAAGAACTGCCTTTATCTGTATTGTTTTCTCATGCAGCGAACATATTTCTTAACACGGCCGAACGATTTTTGCTTGTCTGCTCAAGCATAACTGCAAGTTTTTCAAGAACACCAGAAGTTAAATAAATAAACAAATAAAAGAAAAAAAACAGTGGAGCAAATCATAACAGCCAGGGTGTTCACCTTGTAACTTACGTTATGCGTTGCTTTGCTAGCATTTTCACTTGCTTACGTTATGCGTTGCTTTGCTAGCAAATAGCCTACTTTGGCTAGGTAGATGGTGTGGTTTGTCTGTGTGATGATTACTGTAACAGTTTGGGTGGTTTAATGAGCATGCACGAAGCTGAATATTACGGACTTTGGCAGTGGTGAGCCTAGGCTCACGTGCAAAGTGGCCTAACGCTAAAATGTGGACTGTTGATAGCAGTCGAAAAACGGATACTTCCCAACACCTAAGCCAGTCGATTAATTTGATGGTTGTATGTCGAAAATGCTATTTATTTCTTATCAGTGAGTTTAATTGCAAAGATTTTGTCACGAGAAATGAAATTAATTAACTTAATTACAAAGACCAAGCTTAGTGCGCCTACGCTTTACACAACGAAACACACAAAATTAAGCACACCAGATCATTAGGCTTCGTTTCAGGATGATTGAGCTTTACAACATAAAGCACTGCTTTTTGGTCCAAAACAAGTAGTAAAATTCTAACACTATGGTAGAATTAGCAAATAAAAGGAAACAAATGAATATATTTATAAATTTTCCACAGGCCAGAGTGAAAACTTTTATCGATGAAAAGTTCCAGTCTTTACTGATTTTGCCCGTACTTGTCAACATTGACATTCAATTCTAGTTAAGGGCAACGTTTATGGCTGTAACAAAAGTTAAATATAAAAAGAAATGCTTTTTCAATTCTTAAGCTAAACATTTATTCCAAAAATGCTCTCTCAAATGAGGCGAAACCCCGAAAAACTGATGCAAAAAAATATAAAATTTCGATAAAAATGAAAAATGGCATAAGTGATAAAAAAGGCATGCAAATAATGACATTTTTCTGAACATATGCAAATGTCAGATGGCATTATTCTTTTTGTTTTTGACGGATATTTCCTGATCCTTTCAATGGTGCACTCCAAAGACAATATTGGCAAAAGTTTTTCCCTACCAAGCAAAATGAAAATTTGTGAAGGTTTCGTGAAATCAATTTTTTTTTAAAGATTTCGTGAAACTCTTAAAGCAAATTTTATTTACATAAGACTAAAAATGAGAGACTCTTACTACTGTTTAAGCAGCACCTTATGGATTCCTTCACTTGTTTCAAGGGTTGAATCAACATATTAATATTCTCCGATTACAACGACATTATTAACAAAATTCGGTAAAATTTTACAAGTCAACAGCAAAGCAAGGAGCATGTGCACAACATGTAAGCTATGAGTTTTGCACACTTAGAATCTCACCAACCAATCTTAGAGTATTTAGGATTAATTGATATTTCTTTTTGGTATTCCCAAGTTATTTTCGGCTTCGCCTTTTTGGCATTAATGTTCTTACAAGTATCAATTTCTTTCATTTTGCTTTTTAGTACCTTTTTTTTCAAGTACACTTGTTTGTTTTTCTTTCTGTTGAAGACCTTTTCTCCCAAATTGGTGTTCAGATCGGTTCGCGTGCAAAATCCATATCTCACGCATGCATGCAAAATGCTCCACGCTTTGTAGCACTGCATTTCCTAACTCATTATTCCCTCATGCGTGCAAAATGTTTCTTTCAGAATTGCAGCATGTGCAGAAATACAAACGCAACAGTTGCTATATACGTTCTATCATTACCAAAAATGTTTTTAATAACAATTTCATGGCTTATATTTAAACTGACTTTTCTGAACATCACCACGCACCCTAGTCTTTCACACACAAAACAAAACATACAAACAGCACTATGCAATGCTTTCACGAAAAAATAAACTCAAAGCCTTGCGCAAAAAAACTGCGGCTCCGGTTGCACCATCTATAAAATTTCTGGCTCCGGCTCCAGCCATCCAAAATTGCTTGGGCTCCGGATCCACAGTCCTGGCTTCGGGTGTTGTTGCAGTTGGGTGCATCATGCAAGCGGTAGTGATACTGCGCGCTTATAACGGTGCGGACATGACATACTACAAAGACAAGCATGCTGAACACAGTTGTATGTGCTAGTAAAATTTATATTCGTCAACTTTTGACCAAGAAACTATTAACCATAAACTGGACACGCTATCTAAGATGTGCGTAGTCACCATTTGTCCATCTGTTTGCATCATTGCGATTCAAGCAGCCCGGGTGGTTAGGTACGGATACGCACAACCAAGCGTCGAAGAATATAATTGAGAGGACGGCTGCAGAGCAGAAAGCCACTGAGGCTCAGGGAATGAATGGAATTTAACGAAAAAGTTGCGATTGACCTTCATTCAAATCAGACTGAACGTTGTTTACATCAAGAAGTATGTTATTACTTCTATCAGTTGCAATCGTCCAACTCTTATCACTCAATCGTTGACTAAACGCTAAAAACTAATTGCAGAGTTACGCTGCAACACAAAGCAGCATTCAGTGGTTTGACTGAAACAGATCCCACCCCTGATGGGATCATATGGAGTGACGCGTTTACAATACTGCACAGTATCAGTTTATTTGGGAACAACCATAAACAAACATCAAATCCAGTGGCGTACGGTGGCCATTTTGGTAAGGTGTTCAACAGGCTAGCAACCAGCTCACAATTGCGAAGGTCCAGCAGCCGTGGTGGTTGTCGCCTATAACACCAGCCATTCTAACACTTGAACAGATTGGCAGTTGATCATAATAATCAAACCACGCACAGCACCTACGCTCATGGGCGCAATTTGGTGGGGGACACGGTGGACGTGTCCCCCCACTTTTTTAGACGGGGGGGACATAATATGCCATGTCCCCCCCTCTTTTTCTCGTAGGGTTTGTATTTGGAGAGGTTTCAAAACTAAATGTTACATTTGTCACGTTTTATGTGAAGAGTTTTTCATGTTAGATATTACACATA
>Ga0210059_1008940_pt1 | contig 15707 bp, 10 predicted proteins | sample Ectturendosymbi2_FD_188042 | JGI IMG/M metagenome (GOLD analysis project Ga0210059, IMG submission 188042) | Ecteinascidia turbinata endosymbiont from Florida, USA - Sample 2 (SPAdes) (version 2) | ecosystem: Host-associated > Tunicates > Ascidians > Unclassified | place: Key West, Florida... | reverse complement strand
ATGATAAGAAAACAGAAAAACGAATGAACGCAGAACATGGTGAAGAAAATGTACAGGTGAAAGCGCATGCCTATGTACATAGATGAGTGGATCGAATTTAAGTAAAGGACTTTGGTGTGGGTAGAGTGTTTTTTAGCAATACAAAGAAGTTAAAATAATGGTAATATAAAAAGTAAAAAAGTTACAAAAACTTATTAGTGAGGTACGAAAGAAAACAAGGCAAAATAGAAAAAAATAAAAAAAAACAAAAAACAAAAACAAAAGGTGTACTTCATGCCGAAAAGCATGGAATGTGCACACAGAAAATACAAAAAAGTAAATACACACATACAATAAAACAGAGTTACAGAATACTAGAAATCACAGTAGTTTGAGGGACCCGATTTATCTGATTCTAGGACCCGATTTGAAATTCTAGGGACCCGAATCGGGTCCCTAAAACGCCTTAAAAAACCCTGATATTAGTATCATCGTATTAAATTCTCACATTATGTTTTTTTGTTAGAAAAATCCAAGACATGTTACATTTGCATGATTTTATGGGAGTGACCGGACCTCGAAAAATGCTGACATTTGTAACTGGACCCTTTCTTAAAATAATTGAGTAGCCCTGCTCTATGCTATGGGCTGATGGTAAACAGCATGAAGACACGTTTTGCACAGCGAAGTATTTTCGCGACACCCTGAGCTAACCATGTGAAGTAAGCCCAATGCAAACACGTTTTTCCAAGTAAAACTCACGAGAAACTCTTCAGCTGATTTAACTAACATCTAGAGCTTCAACAAACAAGGTCTGTAAACTGGCGATCTAGTTGGAAAAAATCAAACGTAGGATCAGCATCAAAGACGCTACGAATTTGCCTACTACGGCTCATATTCCAGAAAATGTGATCCACAAACCGTTTACTACTAGAGACCACTGTGCTGCAGTGACTGAGGCTCTAGTTTTTCAAAAAAGACTAAACGATTTACTGCTACAACAACTTTGACAACGGAAACCCACCACTGATAAATTAAATAACGAAATTTTATAAATCTTCAAACTCTACCTTTGCTATAAATCACTACCGAACAACAAGGTATATACTGTAAGGCAGGGCCATAACCAAGGTGGACACGCGGGCCATTGTGGCAAGCGACGTCACTTTATGAATGTTTCTTTAAATTCACGAGCAAAGTGAAGATCCCGGTTTTTGATCACCCCAATCAAAATGTCTCGCTACACCACTGCTCCAAGTCTTTCTATAAAGAGCTATGAGTCGTCATAGGAACGAGTTGCGCGGGTCCCCCAAAAGCGCGGGGCCCTAGGCCATGGCCTATGCGTAAATCCGTCACTGCCTACAGATGATTATAGTTAACCGGTGGCCAGGTCACACTTTGTTGATTAAATGCAGTTTTCATTGTTTGGCTTGGATTTTTTAATAGTTTACTTGCACTTTTTAAATATGCAAAAGAAAAAAAACAACTTTTGCACAAAATGACCATAACGTATTTGTCAACGTGAATCTGTTTTAATTTTTTTCAGATTGTTTGTGAGATCTAGAAAGCAAACTAACAACTTAAAGTTGATAATGTTGTTCAACTGCCAAAAACATGGATCTATAAATCACTGCCTATTTCTCTGAATAATCTTGTTAAATCCAGGCTTTCTGCTCAGACAAGCAAACTTTTGCTACAACGGTGTTAATTTACATCAGATCAATAAGTTTTGTGCTGATAAAGGTAAACGTTCTAACTTTAAAAAATAGGGAAGATGAGCTCATGCAAATGTAGGAGAAACGTGTACATGCTTGCGTTTGCATTTTTATGCAACTTCACATCGTACATGACGCTCGAAAGTGAGTTTCAAGTTTTAATTTTAGTTTTCCTCGTATTTTTCTAAAACACTTTTTGTTGAGTAGGTCTCAATACTGTTTACTTTTAACTTAGACTTCAGACATTTGGACTGGCAAAAAATCAGAAAACTGTTTGCAATAGTTGGTCTATAGTTCAAACATGAGTCAAATGAAGCTTAAGCTAAATCATTAACTCTTGAGAGTCTGCACGTGTTGTTTTTAGTAGCCGGTATGTTGAACGATTTCCGTCTCTATTATAATAGCGCATTATTTCAGCCAGTGGCGTTGCCCGGAGGTGTGAAAGTTTGGGCAGAATATCTCAATACCCATCGAACATCTCTGTTATTGTGGGCTAAAAATAAGTGAACTACTACCTCACTAGCTGAGAGAAAAAGAGAGCAGGCCTATAAAATTTTTCGTTGAGATTAGGTGCAGTCATTAAATTGATCTACTTGCTATCAAAACGCCACGCATGCACCAGGAATTCGAATCAGGCGATTGCACTGCTGAAGGTTTGCAAAAAGGGGCACCATTACATCATCATTTACCTCTCCACAAACAGATCATCGAAAATTAGGGAACTTTTATACTTGTCTGTACATTTCGTAAAAAGGTTAACCTAAACATTTCCATAAGTGTGCAAGTACATACACAATGTGTATATAGCAACTAACTTTCTTGGTGGGTTCTGAAAAATGTACATCTTATCAGTTTTCTACGGTGTTGCAGATAATGTGGGAGAGTTTCTGCAGCTCGTTTTGTCAGAGCGTGTGGCTACCGAGGGAATTGCTTGAGTTTAAATGCAAACATAAATTATAATGACCAAGTCGTTTCCTTTCGTTAGCTTGAAAGTTTGAATAACGAAAAATGTGAAGCCTATAGTTGATATTCACAAACGTGTGATAGCCCGCGGGATGAATATTAGTTAAAACTTTGACCTGTGATTTGCGCAAAAATGAAAAACATTCAAAATCAATAATTAGGAATGAAATAAGCGACCTGAATATTACAGCATAGTCGCAGGATATGTTCTTATTCCATATTCCCCATGTTCCCCCATGTTCGCGCCTAATTCCCCATGTTCGTTCGCGCCTGATTCCAAATGAAAATGAATACCACTCATCCGTTTTTAGATGAATTTTTTCGAATGCTGCCATTCATCAGTCGCCGCAATTACAGCTGAAGACGACACAATTTATTTAAGTTTTGTTTCACGCACTTAGCGCTTACTTGCGCTTTTGTTCCTTTCAGCCCATCAGTGCCCACTCCAGGTCGTTCTCTGGCGACATAAGTGCAAAGTACAAGAGTTATTCAGACATGCGGTTTGATCGTAAAAGAGTGGAGTTCGTCCATGAGATCTGTCTCTGTACAGCGTCGTGGTTTATTTGTGCTTACCAACACGTAACTGATAGCACAGCGCAAAAAACAGCTCCATCAGTAAACATGATTGATGTATCGAGCAGTCAATTTTTGGCATATTGCGAACAAAGTTACGGATTGATCTATTTTGGTGTTGAAATACTTACGTTTTTTCAGGTATGCAGAGCAGTTTAAACCGCTCCACTGGCACCACAGCTCTTTGTCTTCTGTACACATCCCTCGTGCTGTCTTCCCTGCTGCTTCCCCCCCTTGCAATTGCAAAGCTTGATTGCCGGAAGTCATTATCTTTGAGCATGTCGATGTACGCCATATACGCTCTAGGTACGTGGTAGGGTATATTTTGTAATAATCAGCCTAACCTACAAATATCCGGTAGCTTCATGTCATTTCAGAAGTGGTTTGGTCCTCGACGGAAGAAGTGTTCGGACATTTTAAGATAAGAAAAGATATATAGAAGTTTATTTGTGACGATACAATATAGCAACGTGAAAGCAAACACTGCTAGCATGTACTCCCAACCAGGACGCCGACAAAACCCTAAAGTTATCTAGTCGAGGCGCCCCATAAATTTGTTTAAACAAAGACAGTGCCACAATGCACAGATACATTATAAGCATCACAACGCAGAAAAAAATTGTACAAAGCACACTATCGACAAAACGAAAAATACAATCACACGACAGCATTACATTCTTGGAGAAGACAGATTTTACCATAAGCAGGCATATAGCTATATACGGTTGTGTAAAAACCTATTCATAATTTAAGAATAGACAATCCTTATAATGTTTGCAGAAGGTGACATGGGGCAAGGTTTTCAGAATCAGTTCGATTTCTTTTCAGAGGGCAGCACCTCTATAAAAAATAGTTTTTTCCAGATTTTGTATCGACTCGTTGTATAAAATAATTTTGGTTGTCAACGAATCTGGTTTTGTAAGAATGAACATTAGAAATATTTTGAGAAAAATTGTCATATATTTTGGGCAGCGCACCAGGTGTAGTTTATGCCTAAATTTTGCCAATTCAAGTCGATAGATATCATTTAGTTTCAACATATTCAGATTTTTATGTATAGGAGTAACATGGCAACTGTAATCACTAAACGTCATTAATCTTAGTATGTTACTATTCAAAACGTTCAAAGGTTGCAGGACGGAATTATTAGCTTTTCCCCATGACATGATACAGTATGGTGAACGACAATAAACAAAGCTATAGCAGCCTATACCATTTTCAGAATGGCAATAGAAACGACTTTTCGAATTTTAAATAATAAATGCGATGCACGCGATGATTTAATTCTCACCAATTGTACATGAGACGACCAGTCTGATTTACTGTCAGTTAGGACACCTAGGTATTTGACACAGGTTTTTTGACTCAACAACACATCATTTAAACCTATTTAAAAAGATAGTGCGATATTCTCGTTCTGTGTTTCTCAAAGACTTGCTGGTTAACATGCAAGATGATTTAGTGATAATTTATTCAAACGCATCCATCTGTCTACTTTAAGAAGTTCACTGTTTACTAAAAATTGCAGATCATTCAAATTTGTATCAGATAAACAAAGGTGCGTATCATCAGCACAAAGCACAGTGGCGAATGTTGAACAATTTGGCAAGTCATTTATGTAAGCTACATATTAAAGAGAAGTGGCACTAAAACAGATCTTTGTGGGACTCCACAAAAAATATTTTTTAAAGAAGATTTCTTGTTTCTGTTAATAACATACTGCTTGAGATTTATTTTGCTAAGATTTAGATTTATTTTGATAAGATTCATTTTGCGTCAGACTCGTGTTCTATATCACAAGGGAACTCGAGTAACGCTATAACACAAAAATGGTTAGTCATAGCGCAGTACAGATCAGGTGTTAGATGGTAACCACAGACAACACAGGGAGATGCCAAACACTGAAACAACGCACCAGCTACAACTGCATTCACTCATCATCGAATAGTAATCCGGCAGTGGAAAGAAAAATGAAGAGGTTTTAACGTCAGGTTTTGAAGTAATTGGCTAAAATCGTTGATTGGGGCTGCCCACAAAAGCATGGAAATTGTTTATATCAAGGTTTCAAATGTTTTTCAAGATATTTTTAGCGTGAGGCTGACAATCCTTTGTTGTCACTAAACGTGAAGCAAGATTTGACGGTTGGTATTTTATTATGTCTATAAAATCAATTTGATTACGTATTTGGCTTGCGCTCATCCTCAACATGGTTTTAAAAATAAAAGAAATCTGAAGATGCACAGGAAAATGGCAAACAGTTTGTACACTTCAGTTGTTCGGTAAAAATTGTTAAAAAGTTTTCTTCCCTTGTTTGTACCGGAAAACGAATTCGGGTGCAAACTGCAAGTGGCCGTAAAATGTTGAAGCCGTGAAATTTTTGTGAAGGAATATATGAAAACATTGTGTTTACGTGTCTCACTCTGCAAATACGTAATCGGTGTATCTGATTCACTGCCTTCTATGAAAGGGCGAAGGCGTTACTCAAGCTCGTGGCTGCTTGAGGGCACGAAGCAGGCAGGGGATTTGAGAGGCGACTCTGCACAACTTATTGCCTTCGACTTATTAAGAGCGCACAACGGCAACCTTTACTGACCAACACACCAGACGAGACGACTTGTCCTTGCTACGGTAACGGGACAAATTCATAGCGAAAAACATTCGAAAGCTCTGGCAGACAGTCGTGCAGTAAGCGAGTGCGCACTACTCTACATGTTATTGTAATGTATTAGTTTCATTAGTTGGTAACTCAAACACGAAATCTGCTTGAGAAATCTCAAGCCTGGCAGAGCGTTTCGAATCGTTTGAGCGTAGTTATCCAATCATGACGTTATATTCATAGGGTGGGTTTGATGCAGTGTGGCATTTTGGGCTAAAAGTTTTGTAAATATAGCGTGACGTTACTTGTGAAAGGATCTTTATTTGCGATAAGGTTAAAATATACGTAGTTTCATACAATGTTCAAATTGCTCGAATTCTTTAGAAAGAGTGCCGAACAGTTTGCGACAGCCACGACGCCACCGGGCGGCTTTGGTGGGCTTAAACCCCGAAACAAAGCTCCAACCCCCCAAATTGAAGTCTGAAACACTGTGAAACAGTGAAGTTTTTGTAAATTTTTAGAATGTTGAGCCCCCCCTGCACAAACGTAAAGCCCCTATTGAAGACTCTCTGGCGGCGGTTCCGGTTTGTGGCTGTCCTATACGCCGGCATAAACATCACAAACGGAAGGTGAAGATAACAAACACCAACACCCCTGTAAACATCATTCAAATTGGAAACAAAATCAAAAGTAACATTGCTTAATATAGTCCCAAGTCTTGACAGGCAAAGGTGTAACCCAATATCTAAGTTCCTCGTCAGATGAAAAACACAACTTAATTTTTCCTTGTTTCCTGACTTTACTGAGATGCCAAGCTAAATGAAGTGTAAACCAGACTTGAAAGAATACACCGTAACCAAGGCAAACTTGCGACATTTGCAACGTTCCGGCGTACAGAGCACAACCGTCGCGCGATTTGTTTCCGTATAAAAAATCAACATGGATGGAAACATCCTAAAGCGCTTTCAGGTCCGACCAATGGCAGGCATAAATATCGCTGCACATTATGCTTGGGTAAGGTTGAAATGGCCAAAACATATTATGACTCTAGTTGGAGCAATCAACATCTAAGTTTATCGAAAAATTTCAGTCCGATATGCAACATTACAATTAAAAGCCATATGGTATTGTCTGCTGGTTAGGAATGTGATGAAAGAAGTTTTTTGCGAAGGTTCTCGTAATCGTGGCAGTTGGTTAGCAATGTAACCAGCTTGATATGTTAAAACGGTTAGAAGCAAACAAGATGTTAAACGATTGTTAAGCGAATGTGTTACGATTGGTTACGATGTTAGGATTGTTTACGACAGTCGTTACGGTTGTTAAACGACCGATTGAAAACGAATGTTAAAACGATTTCCCGTTCACTTCTGTTTGATTTACACTTTACAGGATGCATCACTATCAACTTTGTACTTAACGTGTTTAATATTGCAGACTTGCAGTGCATCACTGTATTTTGAAAACAAATCTCCAACAAATAGGCATTTTTCAAGACAGTTCATATCAATCAATTGATATCAACTCTTGAGTATTTTAAGGTGATTTCAATTCTGATCGATGCAAAGTTTTTCAATCGCCTCCGTTTGTTTTTTCAGCCAATTTCTATCCTGTTCCCTATGTACTTATTCCTGCTGCAATTCTTCTGGGCACTGGCGCCAGCATTATGTGGGCATGCGCTTTTTACTACGTAATGCAATTGGCGCAAAAGCATGCAAAAGAAAAGAGCAAGAGTGTTGAAGAAGTTACCGGTGATTTTTTTGGAAAGTTCACCTCTCTCAGCCACATTTCTATTCTCATCGGAACATTGTTTATGTCAGTTGTTTTCGAGAGCCTTCAGTCGGAAGAGCAATCGATCACAAACAACTCCACGCAGCACGAGACTGTTGCCAGCACGTGGGACTGGACTTCGAACTTACCTAATCGGCAGCCGCACTTTAGAACTGAGAATTCGCTGGTCACGAGCACGATAGTTCACCCAACCCGAACAAGCGATATCCAAGTTGCAACGGATATGACATGCGGTCCGTACTACAAGTTATCAGAGGGCCCTACTGAAAACAAAAAATCTATCAGTGATGTGGTAATGTATGTTCTACTCTCGGTTTACCTTGCGTTCAATGTCCTGGCTGCTGGTTTATGCCTATGCCTGGAAGAAATAACTGGATTAGAAACTAAAACTGCACAGGTGGATGACGCAGTTTGTGCTTCCATGTCGTCTCTCAACGGACAATCCGGAAGAATTGAAGTGAAAGACAAAAATGGCGAAGTAGAAAATAAAGAATTTATCCTTGATCAAAAAGATGATACAAGAGCAACTCATCAACAAGAAGTCATTGAGGATGACCGATCAGTTACTAAACTGATTAAGTCTGCAATTAAACTGGCTTTCACTGATAAAGCTGCCGTTTTGCTTATTCCTTTTACGTTGCATTACGGCATGATACAAGGGTTCGTGCGTGGGGCTTTTAATGCTTCTTGGATATCCTGTGCTTTAGGTGAGTGTCTGCGTGTACTAGCTGGCGTGCTTTCATTTGAACATGAAGTGGTTGGTAATAGCTATATACTGCTAATCTTATTTTCTGGAAGATTGTAGACTGATTTTGACGAAAAGTTTACTTGGTAATATGAAATAGAAAGCCTTATGTCAGCAACGTTAGAGTCCTGTGCGGGCTGAAATTTTTTGTCCGCTGCCGCACTGTATCCGAAAAATTTAAACCTGCCCCGCACCCCATCCGCAGGAATTTGAAAAATCTTGTTCGCTCCCACCAGGCACCCGCAGACGTCTATAACCAGCAGCTGCCCCGCGCACCCAACCCGCTCCATCACGCCATGTTTCCGTGCCAAACCTGCACCTGTAACTGTGTGCCTGAAAACCACTAAAAACTCACGTAACCTGTTTCATTGCTAATGGCAATTTAATCAATGTTTCATTTCAAACCCAACTGAAGTTCTTAAAAAACACTGTAAAGTAAAAATGTGAAACTTTTTAGTCAACCTTTAGCGCTTCTTTCTCAGCTTTAACAGCACTATTGAAAAAGAGTACGACGTTCACTGACGAACTTCTTAAATTTGCTCTTCTGCTATTCTTGACATACCCATCTATACAATACTAAACACTCGTTCATTAGCGGCGCTAGTTGGCATCTAGCAGAACGTATTTCTTGTAAGATCACTGAGAGCAGGAAACTCCAATCCGTGGTCATGCCACCACCGGAGAATGTCGCTACATCCCTGTACCAGAAGCTCTATGTAGCACTGAACTTCTTGCTCATGTCACTTTCACATGCAATGGGTCAGCGTTCAGTTACCCGCACAAACAATTTCTTATTCCGCCTGGTACCAAGTTCAACCCGCGCCCGCCCCGCACGCATAGCTCTGCTGGTTCCCGCACCGACCCCACAATGCGGGTTCCCGCAACCCGCCCCGTGCATGACTCTAATCAACGTGCTGTATAGTTTTTTTGAAGGTGATGCGTACAGGATTGTCAGTAATATTCCCTATACAAACATTACTGTGCAGGTAAAACAGAAGCCTTATAAAAACTTATTATAATTCGAATCTACGAGAACGTTACTGTAAAATCCAGGAGTTTAATTCTTTAGTCCAGCAATTCTTTTTTATCAATTTCAATATCACACCGAACACTGACAACTCTTTTAAAGGCTGATGTCGTGACTGAAAAGCACCTCATTCTAAGCTTCGAATTAAAAAATGTGCAATGAAGATTGCATTTTGCTTTCACTCATATTGACCTCTTACCTGTCGTTACTCGCTGCCTGTTGTCCGCGTGCAGGCAGAAAGTCTTATGCGTGCTATAAGTTTGATATTATATACGAACTATAGAAAGGAAGTACCATCTTGATTTCCCATCTCATTAGTACTCAAGTTTGGTGGCCCGTTTGTGCCGGTTCTGCAGGGTCCTTATGTCAAAGTTATCCAGTACTACAACTAGCATGTTTATAATCTATCTTATTCTGCAAATAACCATCATTCTGATGCAAGTTAAGAACCCTGCAGAACTGTACAAGGTCTGCTACAAGCGCTTTTACAAAAATGCATGATGTACTTTCCTAATGCTTGTGGTCTAATATTTCATGTTACGTCTATGCCATTTATCCACTGTACTTATAGTGGAAAGCCGCCTTGCGAAACAGTTCGATTCCTGAATTGCATTTTGTAATTTCCTCTTACCATAACAACAGCCATAATGTAAAATCAACTTCAGTGAAGATTTTATCATCTTAAAAGACATTTTAGACTTCGTTGAGAGAATGCAAAGCAACATACCGTAGAAAAAACAAGGTTGGTGATCATTTATTAGATAAAAACTGCCGCAAGAAACGAACGTGCAACGGATGAATTCACAACATGATTTCATCGCAAACTTCAATGGGAAATACTTTAACATAGGCGCAGTAACGACGAAAAAGATTTTCCCAAAATGTTTTTTGAGAAAATATTTTTGTTTTTAGTTTCAATGATATTGTTAAACAAAACAATTTTTTTCCAAAATGCACTTCTTTGTGAAAAAATTTGTTGATTTTATACAAAACAAAATTTTCACATGGAACAAATTGTTGATTTTATACAAAACAAAATTTTCACATGGAACAAACGGGCCATCATATTTATGCTTCTCAACTCATTCACTCCAACGCTCATAAATGATTTTGTGCGTTTGGGAATTTGAGTGCCATTGTATTTTCATTCAAAAACTCAAAGCTGTATGCACCATTGCAGCACACCTTGTTCCAATGTCCACGATTGTTTAAGGATTGTGTTACTGTATTTTGCAGGTATCAAGTATGTGGCATACGTCACCTGTGTTTACGGCGCAGTGATGATATTAGGATGTTTCACTTTTGGCAAGCTTGTACAGCTTATGACGCATGCAAAGATTTTTCTCATTACCATGTCATTCGAAGTCCTTTTGTTTGTCGTAACTTTGATTTGGCATCCATCCCAAGATCCGTCTTCAGAAATTTGGATTTTCTTCCTTATTCCAATTGGTTTTGGGATTTGCCACAGTTCACTTTCAAGTCAACTGGGAAGTGTTTACAGCAGATTTTTTGAAAAAAATAAGAAAGCTGGCACAGCTCTGCTGGGTGTATGGAATCCAATGGGATCAGCCATTGCGTATGGACTGGGTGGTGCTTTGTATCCTGTACACTTGGCCGCACTAGTACTATGCACATGTGTTGTGGGGACAGCATTGTACTTAGTAGCGGAAACGATCAAAGATAAAAGTTACCGCAAGTGCAAAAATGGTTGCGTGAAGTGGTAGCACTGTCGTGGGCACGGCTACTTCTACATGAGGAAGAACAGCATCTCAATTGAACCCTCCCGCGTTAAATCGGATTGAACTACACGCGCACAAATACGACGAATCAACGTGCTGCTACAACATCAAAGACGTCCTGCGCGATTTCCAACGTTAGACTGCGAGATCAGCTGTTTCGTTGCCTGAAGTGCATCAAATAAATTGTTTTGAACTATTTTTGTTTGTCTGAAAGCGAAGACACGAACGAAATATAAAAAGATTACTATGAGATTAATATCAAATCTTTCGAAACCTGTAACTTCAGATCCATGACCATGTTAAGCTTATGCTGAAAGGTGTTCTCTGTCTGACACGTGAGCTGCGCGCGTGATCAAAGCGCCAACTGGTGGATGTCGAAACGCGCAAGGGTTGTCCGGTTTTCAAGAGCATTAACTAAAGTAGTTTTTTGAGGTCTTACCCCGTCTTCGCGCCAGTTCTACGGCCTCGGGCGAGACGCTCGAATGTGAACGAGCAGAGGCTTGCGACTGTCGATCAAAAACACTTTGAAAAAAGAAAGAGATACCTACAGCCCGGCTCCACGCGAACTTGGCGCCCCGAGTTAGTGAGTAGTGATATAAACACTTATAGTTCAACAAAAGCCATCAGCGTATCTTATGAAAAGCATACTGCTGTTTTCAACTTTGTAATCCCATTGTTTACGAAATGTAGTTTTAGTGATACAAGTGAAACCAGAAAAGGAAGCGAATAAAATTGACTGTCACACAAACCATGAGCTATCCGGGTTACAACGTGTTTCACACTTTGCCCACTAGCTTCATACTTTCTTCTTTGTGAAAGTCTATGTTAATTTTTCATTTTCTGATCGTGGGTTTAATCGACCAACACGCATATACAATATTTTATTCCGCAACAAGTGATTTCTCCTTGGATACATCGTTCGCTAAGATAAGCAACCAGAACCGTCGCCAGAAAGTTTTCAATAGGGGTGCTTTACGTTTGCTCAGTGGGGCTTGGCATTTTGAAAATTGATAAAAACACCACCGATTTATTGTGCTTCATAATTCAATTTGGGGGGCTTCGAGATTAGTTTGGGGGACTAAGTCCCCAAACGCCCCCCGTGACGACGAGTATGTAAGCAACTGAGCAAGTTGTTTTCGGTTGCTTCAAGTCTTTTTTGAACAGTGGACTTCTTTTCCGATTCGCAAATTTTTTTTATTAATTTAGTTGCTTTCTGATTATAGAAAGCTGTATTTTTCGTCTCTTACTCAATTCTCCTAATCTAAAAAATTGATATCGAAACAAGCAGTCCAATTTCCTTAGACTCTGCCAAATTAATTTTAGTCAGACTACGAATAGTGGCTTTTCGCGTTTGTAACCTAGCTTATTCGCAGTGGGTGGAGAAATCTCTGGTTTTCTCTGCAGCCTTTCTCTGCAGAAAATGCATGCAAAGCAGAAATAAAATTTTGTCAATGTTAGTCTTTTTATGAGGGCACAAAATAGAATATTGGTAATACTTTCCATTTCAGCTACTCAAGATCAATTAGTCGCCTAATGTGGTGGCGTTTCATCCTCATACCTTTCAGCATGAATTTCTGAAATCGAAAATGAGGAAATAAAAATAAACAAAACTGACGAAAATGACACTTTTATTCATTTTAATTTTGTCATGGGTTTCTGGTGTGTTTTTCTGGCTTACTCCCAAAGGTGCATATAACTGAACTTACTTGCGAAAATCAATAAATTTATAAAGAGTTTATCCACACAAAATACAAGTATATGAAATCATTCCTAATTATCTATTTCGCTGGGTGTAGCTCGTGTAACACAGGGGGGACGCAAGGTTGAGATATGCAGACGGCAAGGCCGGTCCTTTCACTAGGCCAATAAAGCGGCCGCCTATACAGCGCAGCCTTTAGGGGCGCAGAATCCGCTTTTTTATTGGTTTCCATGTCCCAAATATTTTACAAAAGTCTTGCATTATATTGTCCGCATGCGAATGTATTACATGGATGACTTTCTGCCCAGTTGTTAAATGACGTTTTAGTTCAGTGGATCATGATTTATATAAATATTATTACAAAACCTAGTGCGAGTTTTAGTGTGACGTGTAACGGGGGAGTAAACATTATGGAAGCTTGCCTGGGCGTAGAACTGTCTCGGGTCAGCCCTGGCAGGGGTGTTGATTGCTTGATTGATTGATGGATTGGTTGATTTATTGACAGCTAATAAGCAGAAACAATGCAAATATCCATCACCCAAAGAAGTAACCAATTGTCGATAGAAATTAGAATAAATGAAAGCACAGTGGCGAAAGAGCTAATCAATGAAAAGAAAGATTGTCACTGTGTCACAGAGCATTGGTGAAAGATCATTGAGTTCATCCAGTCAACCAACACCGTTTGAAACTTGTTGACAAGTGTTAGAAAGTGACAGTTGAAAAAAATAAGCACAGTTAGAAAAACAAACAAACACGAACACGGTGAGGAAAAATTACAGATGAAAAAAGCATACCTCTGTACACAAGCGAGTGGATCTAGTCTTTTTGAGGAACTTCGGTATTTTCAAAAAATATTTAACACAGCAATAACTAAAACAATGCTTAAGGAGGTAAAAAAAGTCGGGAGCAGGTTTTTTTAAGGAAAATGTTAGGTACCGGGTATGGGCCTGTAAGGACTCGATTTCTCTGATTCTAGGGACCCAATTTTCTCTGATTCTAGGGACCCGATGATAATTTTCTCTGATTCACGGGACCGTTTTTCAATTCTAGAGACCTGAATCGCGTCCCTAAAACACCTTAAAAGAACCTGGTCTGGAGTGAAATTTTATCCGTAACAATTGGATCTGCACAAGAAAGAATAACAAAGAAAAAATAAAATTACATAAAAGAACAAAACCTTAGATTTTTCAAATAACTAAAGCCATTAAAGACAGCATGACGTTCTTCAAATGTTACGTAAGCACACAAGGGCGTACACAAGAGGGGGGTTTGGATTAAAGCACCCCCGTGAGCTTGATATTTTGCAAAAATTTCATTACCTGCGTAAAGGAGATTAATTGTTTTCGCATACTTTTTGCCTATTAATTTGTCGAATTAATTTAAGTATCGGTTTAGGGTTGATGTTCAGGATTTAGGTTTTGGCATTCGATTTGGGGTTTAGGTTTTGGGTTCAGGTTTTGGTATTAGATTTTGGGTTTAGGTTTTCGCATTAGATATTGGGTTTAGGTTTTGGGTTTAGTTTTTGGGTTTAGGTTTTGAGTTTAGGTCTAGGAAAAGGGATATCCTATGCTTTGGGTTTCTGGTCACATGGCAAAAACCATATGCTCATCCAGGTATATCGTCCTTGTCACTTGACCAATTCAACCAGTTGCGTTTGCCTAATGGCAAAATAACCCCAGCAGTGCTTTTGTCTCAGACTGAAAAATATACACTGCCTTTTTAAATTATACACTGCCTTTTTAAAGAAAATATCGAAAATTTTAGTTGTGAACCGATTTCACATGTTTGTTATATGGTAGTGTATATTCTGCCATCAAATGCGAAAACTCTGGGACTATTTTGCAATTCGAACATATAAGGTTGAGCTCTAGTAGCAACATAAACTAGGTTTTGAGTTTAAGTTTTGGGTTTAGGTTTTGAGTTTGGTTTTGGTTTATGAAACAAGGAATTTACCGTTACACTAATCCAAGTGTATCGTCCTTGTCACTTGACCTATCCAAGCAACCGAAATCTCCTGAAGGCAAAATAACTCCAGCAGGGCTTTTACCTCTGATGCCAAATAGACACTTCCTTGTTAAATTTTCGAAATGCCGAAAGGCTGTGTCTATTTTGCTTCATGAAGCAAAAGCACTGCTGGAACTATTTTCCCTTCAACCACTCGTATTTGGCTAAAGGCAAAATAGCTCCAGTAGTTCTTTTGCCTCATGAGGCAGAATAAAAATACATGATTTTGCATCGGCGGATCAGGACTGGATCAGACTGGTGATTTTCAAAAATTTTGCGGATCAGGACTGGATCGGACTCAATTTATCGGATCAGGACTGAACTTGGACTGAAAAATATCACAATCCGCTCACCTCTGGTAGATTGTACTCCCACCAGTGTTGCCACCTGGGTTTCCTTAAAATAAACTAGATGAGCCTGATGAAAAGACTATAATAAACCAAACTGAAGCAGAAATAAATTAAACACACAAAAAACAAAGCATAATGATGGAAGTATGCAAATGGAAGCCTTATTCTACAAAAACAGTCACAATTATCTACATTAACACAAATTTCAGAAATATAATTTTCACTGCATACCAAACAAGTGCCAATAAAACTTCACATTGTCACTGCTTCTCAAAACTGTCATATAATCATAACATGTTTTATAATATTGTCTCTTTTCAATTCAGTCCTGATATTCAAAATTGCATTTACCAGTTCTACACTCATTCTGTTGTTCAATTTTAATTTTACCACGTTTATCTGGTCGAATACTTGTTCCATTTCTGCATTACAGTGTGGTATTGGCTACATAATATGCGTTGAGCAAAATCAGCCAGTTTTCATGTGGGTTTTCTCCGATGGCATCTCCATACAAGCATACTTCAGTCCA
>Ga0210059_1008938_pt1 | contig 15712 bp, 6 predicted proteins | sample Ectturendosymbi2_FD_188042 | JGI IMG/M metagenome (GOLD analysis project Ga0210059, IMG submission 188042) | Ecteinascidia turbinata endosymbiont from Florida, USA - Sample 2 (SPAdes) (version 2) | ecosystem: Host-associated > Tunicates > Ascidians > Unclassified | place: Key West, Florida... | reverse complement strand
AATTAGAGGTGGAAGAGCGGAAAATCTTGGCTTTTGGCCAAGTCCATGCAAACGAAAATAGGTTGTGTCAAGTCTTTCGCAGTCAAATGTGCGCATAAATGCAACTTCCTGCGCATAAATGCAACTTTCGTTGAAAATAAATGCAACTTTCTCACTTTTTTACTGCAACAAAAACTTGCCCTAGTGATCAGGCATCATGTGATTTTCGCTTGTGTCTTGTGTCTTGTCTTGTGACTTTGCTGGCGTTTTAATGACGTTGTGTTTAGGGTGGCTTGAGGTCGTCGTCGTAGGATAGCCGTTTTCAGTCAGGTCAGCTGACTTAATCAATTTTGATTGGATGTAATCCTTTTGGATTAGTTCTGACTGTCTCAGACTTGAGGATATTTCAGCAAGTTTGTTTTCTGTTCAGCAATGAGTTGTTACAGGCAAACTTGCCTGTAACACGTTGCTTGAGGCTTGGGCCACGAGGTGTTCACCAAACTCAGACTTAGGTCGTGCTCAAAAAGGTTTGGGAAGTAAGAGGTTGAAGTTTTTCTTTAAATCCATTGTTGTTTAAATTACAAAATCCAATCGACTAGGAAAAAATTTAATTTGGTTTCATTTATGGTCACATGCGCTTTATCGAGAAAACAGATTGCATGTTATCTGTAAGTAAATGGCGGTGTCGATGGGCTTATCACTTACAAAATACAAGCATCATTCTACTTTCGTTAATTTTTTTGCTGACTCTTCGCTTTGCAGCTGACTGAATGCTTTCAAATTTACTGTAGGATAGGGTGGCAAGTAACACCAGATAAAAGTTGTAACACTTTCAGACTGTGTACAGGTCGGACTCTGATTGCCTGACAAAACTTTTTTAAACTAGATGGCAAGGCAATGGGAGATCGTTGATGAAACCGTTAAGGCTCCACATATTTGTTACAGTAGGTTTACGTGCCATCACAACTGAATATCCAGAATAAATGCTATTATTGCTAAAGAGTGTCTATGGCTTAATTGCGTAATGAAAAAGACTTTGAAACTAAATTTCTTCTTAGCCAAGGCTTGAGCTCCAAGGCATACAAAATGTAGGCTATTACCACCATATTCACGCATTTATTGGCAAAACTGTACAAAAACAAAAATCTACGATGTTCATTTACAGCTACGGCTGATGCTGCAGTCAAGGGAAAAATATAGTGTTTTGTACCATGCCAGAGTTATCAGAGAGGAAATTTTGCAATTGTATTGAAATGAAGTTCAGGCCTGCATCACCATTAGTTAGGAGGTAGGATGCAGCAAGCTGGTGCGCCAGAAACAGCCGCGGAAAGCGTTATTCCGTGTTTTACTTTCGGTTAGTCATTACAAGCGCGTATACATGGGCGTCGGAAGGGCGTATTTTGAAACTTGATATTTTCCTATCAATTTGTTTGTAAAAAAAGATTGATTTCTTAGTTTCGAGTGGTTAAAATGAAATTTTGCCACATTTGGCCCCCTGCGAAAAGCTTTTTGGCTACCTCTGGATAATCTACTATTGGAGCCTCCCTGGAAAAAAATCCTTTCGACGCCCGTGCGCGTGTATACAAGTTTGCATTTCATTATCATTAACTTCCACACGGAACTAAGCCCCAGGTAAAGGTCAGTCATGGCTTGAATTCTCCAGCATTTAGACTATACACAAGGTTTGATTAATAATGGGCGATTGGCAAACTGTACTGCTTTGATCAGATTTGACTAAAAGTTGAAGCAGAATACGTTTTTTAAGCAGTTTCGTTGATTTGCACTGACGCATTTCTTTGGCTAACACATCAAAAGCTTGATTAACATGAAAATTGTTAGTGGTACTTTCGGAATTGGGGGGGTCAATTGCTCCCATCGCCCCCCCCCCCCGTGGTTACGTGCCTGCAATCAGTTGAGCCTGCCAATGTAACGGGGAATCATTGCCAAGATCAGTCGTTTCATCGAATTGAATCCCGAAGCAAGGCGCATCACGAAGATTGGCTAAAAGTACATTTTTCAATTATCCAGCCACTAGCGCACGCAGGGCCGCAACAAGCTGATATTTCTAGGTGGAGGAAAATGTGTTTGTAACTTGTTGTTGTAACTAACAAATAAACATGTTTTTGAAAACTTCGGCTGTTGCAGTTGTCCGGTTTCCCCCCTTGGTTGCGAACCTGGCCGCACATCCCCTTTGCATGGAATATCGAACAATGGAAGTGTTTTGTTACTTCGGTCACAGCCAGAATGAGGCCGAAGAAGCCAGGTCCCCCCGAAAACAACTTGCTAAGATTTTTACTGGTGCTTTGGATCAATTTTCAATTGTCAGAAAGACGTCAGTGACTGCCCCTCCAGAACAAATTTCTTGGCTGCGCTACAGGTCGCAACCATTGGTTCCTCCATGAATCTCTGAAGCTACTATGACTATGTAAATGCAGGGTTTTATAACGCTTTCTGCCAGAGTAAATGACTTCCTTGCGGAGGACATAAGGACATGAGCTATTTTGATGATGACAATACGAGACGCTGATCCCAGGGTGCCGCCATCAGTTGCTGAAATTGTCGCTGCTGTTCAACAAATGGTAGTGTTCTTCGTTCGAAGAATGAAGCCGACTTGTTTTTGTATTCTGGACATTTTTTAAGGAATGGTGCATTTGCTATGTACCATACTACGCCTGACCGGGATTAGGTAGGTAAAACTAAGCTGATGTTAACAACATTCGCGCAAAAACAGCAGATAATGATTGATTGATTCCTGATTATTGGATGCTCATCGTCGTGACTCTGTCGTGGTTTCTAGCACAAGACATCACTGCTGAGATCAACAGCGTGCCTATGGCTCAGTACACGCATTGAATAGCTGCGCTGGTCTAGTGCAACTGGAGTGGCAACAAAAAACTTGATGTAATCTCAGCACATGCTTGGGCAGACTTACAATACATGTTTGCCCTGCAGTTTGCACATCTTTTGTTTCCATGATGACGTAACAACGGCACAAGCAGATCTAAGTTTCGTTGTGGCTTTCGGTAATTTCTCATATGTTTCTCGGTTGAGATGTTCAAACTATCGAGATAAGAGCGCAATGTATGCCACTTTTTCGTGTGCGTAGCACCATGTTTTACAAAAAAACAACAGGGTGATTCAATAACGAGAGGCTGTTTAAAATATGTTCATAACAACACAACAGGTTTTTTTTCATCCGCACTCGTCCAGTCATCCGCACCGTGTTTGTCATCCGCACCACAAGGTTTTCTCATCCGCACCGATGCGTACCGTCGACACAGGTTGAAAAGCACTGGATTAAGCTATTCACTCTGGCACGTTGATCACAATCTCACACTAAAAATGAAATTTTCATACTTGTGTAAGCCCTGCTACAGATTTGGTCATGCTTCTTTTCACCCAGTATAACATTATATGCATCCGGTGCAACTGCGATATCCCACAAATTTTGTGGCCCCCCTAAAATTTTTTGTGCCCAGAAAACGTTTTTTTTTTAAACATACGACAAAAAACAAAAATATTTCTCCCTAAAAATGTATTTTATCTCCATCCAAAACCTTAAATCCTGGCTTACACCGCTGTCAGCAATGTCACTGTCTCGCTGCATTACCTGCCAAGATGTCTGTGTTAACCAGTCACATGCAGGACTCCCATTCAGCAATTTCAAACAAACCCAGATTGCACAACAATAAAAACAAATAAAAACCCAGAAAGCTTGTGTTACGAACAAAAACATATGAGTGTGCGTGTTTGAATTGAAACGATAATCCAATATTGATTTAATTATAGTTATTCTTACAACTTTTCTTCTGCAGCGCAAACATTAACGTTGGGATAACCTTTTTGTTGCTCAAGATTTTTTTCATAACGCTAGTATCATACTCCGTCGATGATATCTCTCACTAATTGTAAGAGCACTTTTTTTATTGAACTAGGAAATTTTGTGAGATCTTGAACTACAGCGGGATCTAAAATACCACAAACACATAAATCCAATGATTTCTTTCTATTACTGAAATTTGTTTTTCGATTTGTATGCATGGGCAAACATCGAAATTTAAGCAATCAGTCCTAACCCTTGTTTCAATAGTTTCTTCAATTGGCACTACAGACAGTAACATTGTATATTATGTATAACCCGGACCAGGGGCGCAACCGGCTCTTCATTTCGGGGGGGGGGGCAATTTTCATGAAATTTCATTAGATGACGTCATCGTGCTTATTCAACCGTGGTGCAAATTTTTCGCAAACGGTCACATATAATAATAATGTATTTTTGCCCACAGACACGAAGTCCACAGTACAAACACACACATTCCGCACAACGCTGATTAATAAAAACGAACAAATCATAACGTTTTACAATAGCGTTGGAGGCTGAATCACAGGTGTCAAGCAAAATTTCTGACTTCACGCCAATGCGCATGCACAGAGCAACATTCAACGTATTAAATACGCTGAGAAAACTGATGATTAGAGCTTAGGATTTGGTGTTTAGGCAAGTGTGTCGGGTTAGGGTTTATGTTACAGTTAGAAAAAGAAAATAATTGAAGTCTAAGATTAAGTCCAATACTCTTCACTGGTTTTACTTATTCCCGTACTGCAGCTTGTTGTGGGTATCTGACATCTAACCAAAAAGTTTTAACTCACACGACACACATCAAAAAAGTAATCGCCGAACTTTATTCCTTTACTCTGAGAAGCAAAATAACTGACAAAAAATAATAGGTCAGAAATTTCGCTTGACCCCGGGCTACAGAAACTTACTTAACAGAACGTTTTGTAACTGCGTTGGAGGCCGAGCCTCAGGTTTACAGACGGATACTTAACACTATTTGTTCACTTGGTACAACACTACTGGAGAGTGGGACGCTAATTCCTGGTCAAGCCCAAGTAAAGTACGAATGCATTGTGACATGCAAACCCTCAAACGAACAAACACTGCAATATCCGAGCACTCAGTCACAAAGTACAATCTCGTTGTAGTGTTCAAAGATTAAGGAAGAATATAAACAATCTGACGGCGTCAAAGCAGACAAACATTACGTTAGTAGACCTTCTGCATCTTTCGAGAAACAAGTGGATATTTTTTCTTATTACAGCCTCAAATGTAGGAATGTAACATTGAACTTGATGAGACATGACTACTAACACTCGCTGTCCAGGGCAGGTGGTATAGAGCTCTGCATCCAAAATTATAAGCCACACGCAGTCTATGCATGCATGACTTTCTGAAATTCCACCATAATTGTGATGCATACATGGGCGTACAAAAGGAAAGAAAAGTACATTTTTAACTGCATTTGAACATCGGGAGAAGAGGCTCGCTGCTTGTTTGCTGCGCAATATTTTTATCGCAGTTGTCTCTGAATGTCTTTGTCATCTGAGAGCTCAGTATCCAGTAGCCTACAGCTCCCAGATATTTGTATTGGTTAACATATTTTAGATTTTTACCACCCATGCGTTAGTAATGGGGTGACTGTGCTTTTTGCACTCTTAGCCTTAGGCTAAACGTCATACAAACAGTTTTGCTGTAGTTGAAAATATTTCCATGTGATTCTGCATAAGCCACAGACAAAAGTTCTCTTTGCGACATTTCCGAAAATGAGAACTTTTCAGTTTCAATCAAGATGCAGACCGAACGATCAGGACAGAGTAAAAATTAGTATTCTTATAAAAACACCTGGTTCCGTACTCAACTAGTGTAGTCAAGGCTTTAGTGTGACAGATGTATACGCTACTACAGTAGTAAACCTGCCTAAATTTCGTCTTGTTTTAGCAAATTCGTTCTAGCCCTATTCGTCTAGCATGTGCTTGAATTTCTATCACAAATGAAGATCGCAAACTGGAAAGATAGCCTATGTCAAGGATGAGAGGATCTTTGAATGCTACCATTTCGGGCAAAGCGGATCAGGTGTCTAGTGCCTTTGGCGCATACCGGATCAGGTGTGTTTGGGGCAAAACGGTTTTTCTGGCATCCATGAGTTGTGTGAAAGTTTTTAGAAGCACATTTAGGGCTATGAGCTTTCAGGACTTGCACTGGTTGCAAAAGTTAGGATCTTGTAAAGCGTCAGTTGGAGCCAAAGTGACCTAGTAGGTAGGTGCGTTCAACACTTGACTAGCACTCATATGACACTTTGCTAAACCAATTTCACAAGCCGTGACACTGGGATCAACCCAGAAAGACACTAAAACGTGAAACAGCCCTCAACCTAAATTTAGTTAAAAACTATCAGGTTTCGAAGAGATATTGCAGTCAAACAACGCTTTTTTAAGAAATGTACTACGGTAATAATGGTGATCCGATTTGCCCCTAACAAAAATAATAATCAAAAGGTCGTAGAAGAACAAGCGGTTTGACGAGGCACTAAGTGCTATGTCAAGATTTCTCTTATCAATTTGGAAGTTCCAGCAATTTGCACAGTTTAACGGTACCCTAATGTTATAAATTTCATGAGAGCAAATTGAGGCCTGTCTGAGACAAAATAGTACACCAACAAATAGACAAAAAATGCCTTAAAAATACGAACAGTTTAAACTATCTCCCAAGTTGACACTTCCAGCATATTTGTGGTTGAATACCAATCATTTACGAAATTTTCGATCAGATAACCTGTCTCAAGATAAATCTTGTAAGGAGATAATTAACGAGCAAAACAAAGAAAAATTCAAGTAAGATTTCTTAAAAATGATCAGAATATAAAATTTCATCTTTATTCTTTGAAAGTTTCTACAAATGTCAAAATTGCTATGCAATGTTTTGAAAATTTCGGGGGGGGCAAATGCCCCAAATGCTCCCCCCCCGGTTGCGCGCCTGGTACGGAGTGCGACAGCTGTGAGAAAAGTCTGTGCGAAGCGGGAAGTTATACGTAAACGTTCTGCTCTAATGTCTGCAGACACACACACAAAAAAGTAATTGCGTCTGTTCGCAGATTTACAGAGCTGGATGGTAAGGTATTTCTTCGGATTGATAAATAGGCCTATAGGCATCGAGCAAACTACCCCTTCCATCTTCACTAACCATTTTGAAAGCAAACGAAATTGCTGAACAATTAAAACAAATCATTAACTTCAGCAACATAATTTTTTGTGTTTAACATTTTTTATGACAAGTTGTCACGTTTGATTTGCTGTAAACATCAGGAAATTGCTGATAAAGTTGAATCCAGATTTTTTCATAATATTGTGCGAACTTAACTGGGATGCGAACTTAAACGGGCACGAACTTAACTGGGATCAGTGGCGTGCGCAGAAAATTTCCAAGGAGAGGGCCAAAGCATAGGCGTAGCCAGGAGAGGGCCAAAGGGACCATGCCTCCCCCCAAATATGTAGAAAATATAGTCATTTTGTGCTTTGAGAGGTGTTTTTCTAAACAAAATAGTGTGATTCGCCTAAAATTAAACATTTTGGAATACACTGCCGAATACTGACAGTATACACTGCCGAAAACTGTTTATAAATTTTTTATTTTTAGGGTCTGAGGGGAGGGCCATGGCACATTGGCCATCCCCTCCGTACGCTAGTGACTGGGATATTACTGCATTAATATTTTAATTGTCTTGGTGTCCCTCACGTTGAATGGAAAATGAATTAAATCAAGTACACAAAACTAAGAGAATATACCAAGCCTTTTTGAGTAATTTAATCTGGTAATATTTTACAAGCAGCTCTGCTACCATGAGGAAATTAGCGAAAAACAACAATCACAGGTTCAGACAATTAAGCGAACAGCTACTAGCAGAAACGTAATTCAAGATAACGGTAATATAAACAATTTCTTGAAGGGCAGTCGCTGGTTTTGTCGTCACTGCCTGGGACCTTTCGTTATTTCTTACGACCAGAATGAAGAATATGGCTGTTTGGAAAACTACATTTGTGACTGAGCATTTGAACACAGACCAGTCCCAATTGACCAAGTGTTTTGCACTTGTTGCATGCTTTGCCTGTTGCAGCCTTGATGATTCCAACTAACAGCGCTGCCCGGACAAACCATGCAAAGAGTGCAAAACACATAGTCGATTACCTCTCTCATGTGTTCTTTCAAACACGCACACATTTGCACAAACATAAATTCGGAGATGTGTTCAAAAAGCCCTTTGTTCAAAGAACAAAGAAATAGTATGACTTCTAGCAAGAAATTCACATTTGACTTTTTCAAAATAGCTGAAATTTTCTGGTTACTTATATTTTACAGTCATGATAAACAGTGTTTAATCGCAAATAAAGCACAATGTAGCACTCAAATCTTAGGAGAAAATAAGACCGATGGTTGCTGTGCTCAGAGGCGTAACGAGGTTAGCTGGCACCCGGGCAAAGAAACAAGTTTGGAGCCCCCATGTTCGAACCTGAGGTCTTTCGGAAGCAAATCTGCTGTTGAAGAAAGTACGTGTGACATTGTTAGGAGTTTTCGGCGCGCCCCGCAGCGATTCTGCGCCCCATAATGATTCGGCGCGCGGGGAATTGCGCCCCCCTTGCCCCCTCACGTTATGCCTCTGACTGTGCTGAAATCATAGATTTTATTCCACAGATGAAAACTTCGAAGTCTACATTTTTTTACATTGATTTTTATACCCTCCTGATAATTTACTGCTATGTAACGCACTGCTAGTCCGCTACCAATTAGTTATAACTTTCATGTTATGCTACTACTAGTAAACGTAATTTTTCCTAGTGAACTTTGCCAGTAATCTAGTAAATCTTGCTAGTAAAACCTAATGGTTTCTAATAAAAATTCCTACTTTACAATGGCGTGTCGTGCATTTCACACTTAAATCTGCAATGGTGTCATATCTTAATCATACTCCCTGCTAACAGCATGACTACACAGTTACAAAAGCATTGGATATTTTATTGTTTGCCTGTTTATTATGGCCCAGTTCTTTTTAGATCGCTACACTACTACAGACCCGGTTTGATCATTCTGACTAGAAAGTAAGATGTTGTGGTAGTTAACGTTTTTCTTACTTCTACAACAGTGGCTCTCAACCATTTCGCTGAAGCGAGCCAAATCCATACCTACGATTTTGTTAGAGAGCCGCACCAAAAGTTTTTACCACAAATCAATTGACACGTTTTGTTTTATTGCGCTAACGAAGTCTGTTACACGAAGAATTAGAGGTGTTACTGAAAGACACTGCCTATCGAGGCTCTAAGAAATAATGTTTGAGAACCATTGTTCAACAAGTAACACCACGCCTGCTAGCTACGAAGTCACAGCTTTAGCGATTATTAAATAAAAGAAACATCAAAGGCCAACAGATCCATTGTTGAAGTCTGGTGTCGTAACTAGTATCTAGGAAGGGAGCCGGAGCTACCTCTCAAATGGCCATACTACCGGCTGTGGTCCTAAATTTTTGATTAAGCTCCGGCTCCAGGCAAAATGCCCAACTGCGGCGCTCCGGTTCCTTGGTCCTAGTGTTACAGGCAAGTTTTGCCTATAACAAATATTGCTGTACAGAAGCCAAGCCTATGGAAACATGCCCTAACCTCGAATCCAGTCAAACAAGATTCAAAAGAATCCCAACCAATCAGAACTCACCATTCGATCGACTGATCCTGACGTCAGTCACGAAAAACGTGAGGCAAAGACGTATCAAGCCTTAACAAGGCTGTTTATGGTGCTAGGCAACCGAATGCAATTAGGCATCATTCAAAAACTCGAATTGACCAATGGTAAAGTGATTATTTATGGGATATAATTAGGAACCAATCAAGACACTCGAATGAACAGGGAGTGTCCAAAAATTCGAGTATAAAAGGCCTCGAATTTGCAACAAAAAGCAGTTGAAATTAATTCCACTCGAAAGTAATTTCACTCCTTCTGCCTAACGGACCAGCGGTCCTAGGTCAAAGTCGGTTATGGCATTGTATTCGTTCCTGCTACTGGTAACTGACCAAGAAGTAAAATACCTTCTGCCTAACGGACCAGTGGTCCTAGGTCAAAGTCGGTTTTGGTATTGTATTCGTTCCTGCTACTGGTAACTGACCAAGAAGTAAAATAACTGACCTACTCTGCCTGTATGGACTAGTGTTCCCAGGTTAAGTCGATGGCGGAATTGTGTACGTCCTTTCCGAGATCGATCAAGAGCAGTAAAAGTAGTGATCCGAGGCACGACCAGACACTATGTCAGCTTAAGATTTCACCAACTGGTTAGTCCTAGCAGGATCCCGCCAGGCTAGACAAGGCTTGTCTAAGATAACCCCTGCAAAAATAGACGACAAGAATAGGCTTGTCTGGGTTAACCCATGCCAGTTTAAAGTGATAGTATTTACACTGTCCGAGAAAAACTCTGTCAAGCTAATATCAATGTACCGTGACATTGTAAACCTTGACATTATGAAATACCGTAAGACTAGAATGATAGACAGTCATGTTCGTTTTTCAATGCTTGAGTAATGCTAAGCGAACAACTAAAAACATTCAGCTGTGGACGAAACTACCCTCGGCTTTGAATAATGACAGACTTCCGTTGAGAAGTTTTCAGCAATGCTCTGAAAGATCAGAGCATAATGCAAAGAGTCGAAACGTGACAGCAGACAGTATCATAGTCACACTATTTTGAATTAAGCCCTATTTACACATAGCTTAGACTTAATTTATTTTATAAAGGTTATTAAATACATAAGTAGAGAGTTCTATGAGCGTTATTATTCGAGAAGTAGTCGGGATTGGAATACTGTTTATTTGGTGAATACAATCATATGTTTATTATCATATACATTTATGAACAATGAACAATAAAACAAATATTACTCATGAGTGTTGTCTGGAGTAAAATTATGAAAGTATCAGAGGCAAGAGGCCTTTCAAGCAGACTAGCTTCTGTGATGAAGGACCTGGATTCAGTAAAGAAGCGAACCCACATTTAGATTACTACTGGATCCGAAGGGGTTACATATCCTCCCATCCGGGAGCAATGAACCTTAACACTAGATTATTTTCACAAGAATTCTGAACGTAATATTAACGTCGTAATGCAATTGCTTAGCTCAGCTTCTTAATATGTTGGTTCAGCTATTTAGTACTTTCTTTAAATAAAATTCTTTAATTTACTACCTTGTGTTCGCTTTATCAGGCTAGGGGGCGAAAACGACGTATCGAGAGTGAAAAGGGGGGATGGAATAAAAAAGTTTGAGAAACACTGGCCTTTACGAAAAAGAATGCGTGATGTAGCAAAAAAGCGACATTTCATTACTAAGGTAAGATGCAAGAACTTTTCCGTTCTGGTTTGAACGAAATGAAATTGGCTACGACTACGTAAATACAAACAACAGTCTTTTGTGTGACAGCACTTTGCAAAAAGCAAACGACTCTTGAGGACAGCATCGCTTCTGATACAAACTATTTTCACAGAATACAGACCACAAGAAAATTTGCTAATGCGAGTTATGAACCGCATTATGCCGTTGCTGAGAGGCATCTGATTTTCTGCACATTTGCAAGATGGTTCTGCAAAACAATCGTTGATTTTGTGCTTTTTTATGTCTTGTAAGAGATATTAATTGAAACAGCGTTGAAACGACCGCAAATGTTGTCTCCTAATTGAAGTGCCTTGTGAAAGATGACTATCAGGCATAAAAATTCTTGAGAAATGCAAAGTGTTTTTGAAATCAGTGTAAAATTCTTTCGGTTATAGAGCAAATTCACCGTCTAACGACAAAAATACGGTACCAACCGATTTAGACGAAGCGCTATGTCAGTTCATTTGACAGATCCTTTTCGCCATGCGACAGAGTTGGTGGGTACAGAGATATGGAGTTTTTGTCAGCATGCACAATTTTACTTTGCAGAAAGGAGAGGGTTGTCTTGATTCAGTTGTTGAAAAAGCCATCATGAAAATGCAGAAGAAAACTCAACAGCATACGAGAGGCTTGGCCGCACAGTTTGTCGAATTTTGCACGCCTTAGAATATCAACATATCAACTGCACGCTGGAATGATATTTACTACGTTGCTTCTACACATTGGATAAGAAATTTTCGCAAAAAGTTTTGAAAACGCCGTGAGAGATTATTTCAAAAAAATGTTTGCCCTGATACGAATGCAGCATATTATTTTTGGAAAACTCGTCAGAAAATTTTTTTTGTAAAATTGCATTGGCAAACGCGACACGTTTTCAATAACTTCTTGAAAATTATGTGAAAGCACGACAAACGAATGAAAATTGTATTACATAAGCAAATGCTAGCTGCAACACTCAGCACTCCTGTGGTTTTATTGAAAATGAGCGAATGTAGCATCTTTGTTTTAGCCCTAATTTTTCCAGTCCTGACTCACTGATTTTCTACTGCACCAACTGATGCCCGGATACTTGCAAGGAAAACTTTGTTTCAGCAGCAAAACCTAAAAATGCCCTTCTGAATGAACGACCCTTAGCATTTGAGACGGCTTTTTTCGTAAGTGCTGCCGTCACGGCTTTCATTATATGCCTAAACACCAAAAAGAAGCGAGTGATCAAAGCACATTGGTGATTGGATTTTCGTGTTTCTTTATACTCCAGGATTAAAATGTTGAAAGCTCATACTTTTTTTCGAATATGTCAATGTAATTCTGGTCCGTTTTGCAAATGTTGTTTTGCCCAATCGGACATGCTGGAAAAAATACTTGCAAAGCTTGTAAGCCGGATTTTACGTAAACGTTTGACTTGCTTTTACCAACGTCGATTTTCTGTTATGCTACCAGAGCAATTGCAAGATTGGAAATAATTTGCATAACTTTGATCTACGAGTTAGTTCACGTTACACGAAACAGTTTCATAATAAAAATCAGAATTGTTTAATTGCGTTCCCGATAAATTTGACGGTGTGTGTTGAAGAACTTGGTACAGTCTACTCAGAACTGCAATACTGTATCACGCCAACGTATTAACAATGTTAGCTTTCAATTAGTTGGCGTTCACAAACTGAAAATTGGTCATCGCCGCAATCTTTTTTTTCTTTTTGAATAACTTGAATGTGGTGATAATATTATTACGTGCTATTTTTTTCCGAGCGTCAAAGCCATATCTTGTTCTGTAACTTTAACAAAAATTGCAATGGGTTGTGCACACAGCCAAATATGCTGAAGTCGAACCAAACTAAAAAAATATCATATTGACGTATACGTAAAAACAAAAAACTGGAGCTACGCATGCAATGAAGTGCTGACTGAATCCAGTGCAGCATTTATTTCAAGCATTCAACTCACTTTTACACAGCTTTACTAGCAGCAGTAACCTATATTTCCAAGCCCGAACTGCTTTAAGATTGTTGATGATGTTGGTTTTTCCGAACTAAAATGGAACCAATCGTTCAGGTCAAAAGCAACCTGAGCTAAATCTTTCCTCATGCTGCTAGCTTACCGCAAAAAATCATCCAAAGTCAACACAAAACAGTGAGAACAGCAGTTACTACCAATGCGTGCCGACGGAAAAGCTCTTGCGAACTTTTTCCTTTGGCCACCACTCACGCCAAAGTGGCGAATAACGGTAACAGTGAAGTGCGATAGCTCGCTACCGCATGCGTTATTTTTTTCATAAAAGAACGGCTCTACCGCTTTCGCTCCTGGAAAATTAGCTCGCTACTGCCCATTGTAACAGTTTTCTGTCCGTGAATCCGTCTTTAGTCTTCTGACGTCTGGAGCCTCAATGTCGCAGAATCAGACAGATCATGCCTAGACCTCCTAGCTGTACAAACACACACACGAAGGAAAGAGAGCACATGTTAGTTAATCAACCAAGAAGTAGTTTGGCCGTTAGAGGCAGTATTAAATCATGACATCCTCCTCCTTCTTAAGTCAGTCCCTACTGTCACAAAGTGACGAACACTATTAGTACTGTATATACACAATAAACACAACACTGAAGAGGTTTTCCTCAGACACATGGTGTGGGTCTACTCGCGATACTGGTGAAGAAACAATCACACATCGCACAAGGTTGCGGTAATTGGTGAGTTGAGCAGCAGTACAGAAAGTGTGTTGACGGTAGTCAATCCGTCGGCAAACACGTTATGCAATACACATTAGCACAGCACAAAATACAGGGGGCATCACTCAATATAGACATTAAGTTTGGCAGGGCGCCAAATTGGTCTGCCAAATGAAGAAACGCGTGTTGAAGCGTTATCGGCGGCAGTGGAAGGGCATTCAGTTTCTTGGCTGCCATGCTATAAAGCAGTCTGAGGATGAACAGAAGCACTGGTGGTCGGGGGGCTTGCGTTAAACAAAGTGTCATAATCTCTTGCAGGCATGGGTGTAGCAGTAGTCTTGCACAGTTGCCTGCGGTTGCGGCGAATCTGACCATGAGCATTTCGAATTCTGTATGAACGTGGCACAGGTCTTTCACCCAGGACAGTCGCTGTTTTCCACAGTCTGCGTTTCCTGTAACGCACCTGATCACCCCGCTGGAAAGCTGGGAGGGGTTTGGTGCCACGATCGTAGTTGTGTTTCTGGCGTGATTGTCTGGCACAGAGCTCATGGTAGGGATTGACGACCTTGGTTCCAGGAGTGACCGAGCCGCAAGGATCTTAACGCGCAAACGTCTGCTCATGAGCAGCTGGGCGTGTGGCAAACCAGAGATTGGAGTGTTGCAAAACTCCAATAAAGCCAAATATGGGTCACGGTGGTCATCATGGCCTTTCGGCTTTCTTGATTAATATCTTCAGAGTCTGTATAGTTCTTTCCGCCTGGCCATTGCTTTGACTGTACTCAGGGCTAGATGTGGAGGTTTTAATGCCCCATGCATTGATAAATTCCACAAACTCCTTGCTCAGCAAGGGCATACCGTCGGACTGGATTAACTCAGGAATTCCATGGAGAGCGCATATGCTTTTGATTTGCTCAACTACGGTCTTGGCTGTCTTGTCCAGCAGACAGGGCCGGATTAAGGGGGGGGGCAACGGGGGCAATTGCCCCGGGCCCCCCGCTGCAAGGGGCCCCCGTGTTTATTTGTTTCAAATAAATTACACGTTTGAAAAATTTTTGTGATTCAGAAGCGATACAACAATACAACTGCATATTACATTGCGTTAAGCATCAGGGGCCCCCAACAGCAACTGATTTCTCTACAAGTTTGACTGTCTGCCAGTTTTAGTAATCGCTACTGAATACCCTATAAGTATTTTTGGTTTTGTTCAATGCAAATATATTTGATTTCGCTGGTAACTTTTTCTTAATAATCGTTCTTTTGGCATGGGTATAACTCTCTACTCGTGCATAACGCCTATTACAAACGTCACGAAAACGTTACTATTTGCGTGCTAAAGCTAATGGTTGCTGACTGCTGTTTTGTATCAGTCAATTTTGCCACTGGGGTCAGTCTCGTTAACATATTTTGCTGCCTTTTTCGACATCAGATAACATCAAATTTTTACGCTACAGTTTCATATAAGATAAATGCTTCTATTAACAAACCTAACAAAGCGCGATTACCGCCGTTGAATCCGAAACAGTGCGAAATATCCGCCATTAGATGGAGAAGTCGTTTATAATTTACGTCTCAAAGCAGCGAAGAGAGCTTCTTTGGTTTGAAACGATAACCAAACACACATTAGGGTGAGAAATTGATCAAAGGAACATAAAAATCATGAATCTAACCAGGCGCGAACACAGGGGGGATGCATCCCCCCCATCAGACCTAAAGAGGTGTTGACATGACACTTGATTTCATTGAAAATTATCGCAAAAAATATTTTTGCACTGCACATTACTTAATCGCTAAAGATGCTAAAAATTAACTTATGCTAAAAATTAGTCA
>Ga0210059_1008937_pt1 | contig 15715 bp, 5 predicted proteins | sample Ectturendosymbi2_FD_188042 | JGI IMG/M metagenome (GOLD analysis project Ga0210059, IMG submission 188042) | Ecteinascidia turbinata endosymbiont from Florida, USA - Sample 2 (SPAdes) (version 2) | ecosystem: Host-associated > Tunicates > Ascidians > Unclassified | place: Key West, Florida... | reverse complement strand
ATATTGAACTAACGTTGACAGTACCGTACTGTAAATAAGCATTTAGAGTAAGCACAAACAAAACAAGACCAACTAGTAACAATAAGTTAAAACACACAGCGGGAGGAAAGAGCAATAAATGAAAGAAAAAATGGTGCGCCAAAACAAAAGTGATGACAAGAGCAACGTCTAAACAAGGGCAAGTCTATCATTTAATGCGAGGCAAAATAATTCTGTGCTTGTTGATGCTAGCGCTGATTTTGTTCAGCCACTTAACTTCACAAATATCAAGGTAATCATAGCTAGGTTGTTCTACGAACGTGACTATAAAACATTCACTGATTTTAGGCTTTTTTTCAATCTTATGTTCGTGCACTACATGGTGTAGTAAAGGCACCTGCTCTTGGTCATTAGACAAACTGACAGTGTCCCAAGAAGAGCGGTGGGAATTCCAACGTTTCGAAAATTTGTTTGAGGTTTGGCCAACATACTGTTCTCCGCATAATTTACAGGTTGCAACGTAAATACCGTAATTGGCGCAAGTTAGCACCTGCCTTAAAGGAAACCATTTGCCCTTTGAGTGCAAGGCAGTGACTTTAGGTACTGAAGATGCGAAGCTAGAACACTTGAAGTTTTGGCGCACCATTTTTTCTTTCATTTATTGCTCTTTCCTCCCGCTGTGTGTTTTAACTTACTGTTTTAACTTATTGTTACTAGTTGGTCTTGTTTTGTTTGTGCTTACTCTAAATGCTTATTTACAGTACGGTACTGTCAACGTTAGCTCAATATGTTTTTCACGCAACCTTTGTGTTTGTTTCGTAATAATCACTGCTTTGCGTACTTCCACTCGTTTTTACTTTTAATTTACTTGGACTGAAGATGCCGTATGGCGAAATCGATTTCCATTAAATAACATCAATGCGTGCTGATTTTTGTTACTTGTGCAGTGTGCACAGACAGTGCATAAGTTGAAGATATGGGTAGACAAGAATCGCCGCAGTTAATAGAAAGGAAGACACAGGTTGATACTGATGCTAAAGAAACAAGTAGAGCTTCCAAGTATTGGGATGATGATTATATCAAGTATGAATTTTTTCTTCCCAGACCATCAGTGAAGAAATCAAGTCATGAGCCAAAACATGCTCAATGCATGTCATGCTATTTTAAATATAGCAACCAGTTTTTGGGCCATTCAAATCTGCAGAGTCATTTACAAGAAAATACAGCATTTATCAGAACAAATCCTCACAATTTTTCAAGTAACAGCACGAATATTTGTGCAAACAGCAAAATTCCTTCTATTCACCAGTCGCAAATGACTCTACTAGTAAAAACCCTCTTTGTTCCTCTTTAAATAGCGCTTCTGCTGATGAAACGAAAGAAACATTTTGCGAAGCTGAATCTGTAATCAAACCATATTTGAAGATCCTAGACAATTTGCTGCATGGTGGAAAGCCAGCTGTGAATAAAGTAGAGCAAATACTATGGTATACCAATGAACATTTGATGTACATTGCCATACATTCACAATACAGGTGAATGGGAATACAGTAATCAATGGCAGGGATGAATGAAATTGAAAAAAGTTAAGAAGCACTGACCTAGAGCACACTTAGTAAATGACCATTAATCTTGTCCCTTATGAAAAAAATGAAACTGCATCCTCATCTTGAAATTGCTGGCACGGAACTTACCTGTGCTGCACCATTTCTTTGTGAGAAACTGTTCTTCCACATAAATCAACAAACAACTTTGGAAATGAGTTGCATGCTCCAGTCTAGGATCATGTTTTTGTTACAAAGTGTAAAAAATTTAAGAATATGCCCACAATAGCCTTCATCGCATTCTTCCAAAACTCTAAGTTGTACAGACAGTGTAACTCTGCTTTAGTTTTATAGGTGAATTACCTACAACTTGTGCACAATCCATTTCCCCCTGAAAAACCTTCACACATCCAGTTTCTTATTTTCTGAATGTTTAGGTATAGTTAGATGCAACTAAGACATGCAAATTGTGAATGCAGTGTAGGTAAATTCCTGCATCCCCTTTTGTGACATGATGACATAGTTGTTTACCTGTTACCAGCTATTGTGTACTTTAAAAATTTTACTTACAAAAATAATTCAGTAAGTATACCACAAGCACATGACTAGTTTTAATATATGTTTAAAGCAACAAGAAATCTAAAACGCAAATATGCTAATGAAGATAATTGTAAATAGAACAAATAAATTAGTGTACTAAATACATTGGTCAGCTCAGCTATGCACTTGCAATATTGCATTGAGAGGCTGCACACCAAATGATTTTCACTAGCAGACTGTCATAGGACTGGGTCATAGGTTGTAAGCTAGTTTTGGCCATATTTTTCCAAGTTACACTTAACTCTGCTGCTCAATTTCAATCAACTCAGCTTACCTGAATAAAAAAGGTAGTGCAAGTTCCTGAAATTTTTCTCAAATTCCCAGTCCTACATACCCCATTTTTTCGATCATAGACCACTTTTTTTTAATTGACTGAAAAAAATTTAAGTCAGTTTGGTCAGACTGTCTGAAAATATAGACTGGTGACAATACTGTTACAGCAAGTTTTAATACCATTATAGGACAAATGAAAGAAAGGCCTCAGTGAAAAGAATAGCATATACCTCTTGAATTTTACAAGTGTATTGATGTATTGGGTCTGTTATACTTTTTATTTCCTTGCAACATCTCTTTATACAAAATATGTTACTTATTAAAATTAGACATATTGCATATACAACATGTTCCACTCTTACCGATGTTATTTATCTTATTTTGAATATGCAGTGTGAAAGTAAGGATGTCACTTAACTAAAAACGAGCATGGTAGTGTAGTGCATGCAATCATGGTAACTTCTGCAATTGCACTCAAGAAATCACTGATCACTCATCCTGTCCTGAAAGATTTTGACACATTTTTAATTATCCACTTATGTGCATGTTATAATCAGAAGTCATAACCTCAAAATTGGTCTTGAAGGCATTAACACCTTTGAATGTACACAGGGTTTCCCTGAGAAATCACACTGGCACTGAGCAGAATTTTTGACAGTTACCACATTTATGCCAGTTTCCCCCAAAAAACTTGCAATTGAAGTTCAAAGAAGTGATTCATTTTTAAGTCCTCTTTTTCTTCGTAGTTTTCTTACATAAATGTTCAAGAAAAAAAGATTACAGTCAGCATTCAATATAAGTTGGATCAGTATCTGTACATACAACAGTATCTTTTCCAGAAATTATATTTTGCACAGGCACAGACCATGAGCAAAATGTTTATGGTTCTAAGCTGACTACTGGCTCACCTGCAACAGCAAAACCAAGCACCTGCAAGTAAATCAAGCTGTGTTTCAGAGGCACTAAACATGAGGAATTTCTGCTTGACTAATTGGAAGATTCAGAAAAATAGTTGTTGCTGCTTTCGTTTAAAAACATTAATGGTTGAATTTATGAACCTCCTGCAAGATATAGTAATGCCATAAATGAGCTTTTTAATCATATCTTTGCTACTTACAATTGTTTGAAGTTGATTTACACGTAGCACTATATCTTTTGCGGAAAAAAGACCAACGGATTTAATAACGATATCGACGTTGAACTTGTTCTTCACAAACCTTGCTATCTTCCAAATTAGCAACCTGTAAAGAATTTTACAATATTGGATGGGTTCCATTAAAAAATGTATACCTCAACATAATGCAGTAAAACATGCCTACATTAGCAATTCACTTATTGCAGCACAATTATTTGGTCCTGGAAAAAATCCAATGTTTCGTATGTGTTTCATGTGTACAGACGTTTGTCTAAACCAGCTTTGCTAATATCAGTAATTTACCCCCACAAAGTGTATTGTTCATTAACAATAATGCTTGCAGCTACAAACAGCAGGAATACTTCCCCTTTGAAATCTTTACTCTAAAGAAGCTATGTCCAACCCAAATGGCTTACTGAGCCAAAAATTCTGTCACTATCTTAACCAGGGCCGCACACTGAATGACATATTGCAAAGGGAATGGCTTACTCTGATCTTAGCAAACAAAATTTAGCTTTCCTTTAGCTAATGTACTGAAAGTTCGAATCCTAACTGCAATGGTAACAGACTTGATAAAGTGGCGCTGAAGACCACCTGCATCAAAAATGTCAAACTCACGATTGTCAAAATAAGGAGAGGTTGTCAGTACATAGGATATTTTAACTACAGCGAAAACCTAAACTGGGCCACACAAAACCTTTGACTGGGCCACATGGGCTGGACATAGCTGCTCTAAAGTAACAACCTTAGCTTTGAGACAAGTTTGACATTTTTCATATATCTGATGGTGTGTGATATTAAGTGGAAATGTGATTACATATACACAATGCATGTCAATATTCAACAAATGTGCAGTCGTTGAATGGTATATGGCAATTCACCTATATTGGCAGTTTGCGTATATCAGCACATTTTGCAAATCTCCATAAAGTGCTGATTTATTTTATACCATGTAGTTTGAAATACCACCTTTAAATGGGAAGCAAGTAATTCTTATGTCAAGCATTACTGCAAAATATATCACAAAACAAGTGAAAACAAGTAAACTTGATCCTTTACAAGTTGAAATCTAGATATACCATATGCAATATACAATTATACATTAGTCAAACTTTTTCAATAAATATCAGAGAAGTAGACAACCAACAAAAGATAACATTGGACACAAGCTATCTGTTTTTTTGCCACAGCAGCTTGAACATCTGTGCTATGAAGAAGGGAAACATACAACAATAATTAGTAAAATTAATTATTAATGCATCAGTGAATAACCTTCAACCTTCATGCAATTTCTATGATGCAACAGATTAACATTACACTGAATATGCATATTATGAATCAACCACCATGCAAAATATAATTTTATTTGAGGGAAACGCTCCTAAACCAGTTTTACAAAAGTTATACACAGACCTTTGCATGCTTTTCATGCACTGGAAAAAAATTTAATTCAGATTCTTTTATTCAGCCAAAAAATGAAACAAAAAAATAACATTATGACTAAAAATATCCAGTTGCAGTCCAATGCATTTCTCATAAGCCAATGGGTAAATAGTTGTGTGATGTTGATGTAAAACAAATTGCTTTGTGATACTGATCCAAGTAGGTCGACATAGTGGACTTATTTTGAAGATTTGTACAGCAATCAAGCTTGTGTGAATTCATTGGCACATTTATGACATGACTTTTTGAACATAAAAATCAGCACACCATTTATACATATTAGTATTTCCCAAGGTTTATTGAATTGTCATTCAGTCAACTTTAACTCAAATTGTCACTTTTCATTAGCAATATGAGTCTGCAGGTATAAACTGGGATGTGTTTAGTTCCTAAAATTGGAAAAATATATGGATTGTTAAATGATGTTTTCTGATGTACTTTTATATTTTTTACCATAAATCTTGTCCTTTAAATAATCATTTCCTACCCATTAAATTTTCAGCTTAATGAAACTCTTAAGTTCAGTAGTTTCAATATTCTGTGTTAATTAGCATAGAACTATTGCATACCTGGCAAAAATCCATATTGCAAATAATGCAGCCAATGGGTAGAACAAAGACCACATTGTCAGAAAATCAGGTGCTTCTTGAATGTTCCAAACAGCAACCTATCACATTTCAGTAATGGCAAGCCCAGCAAGTTTGAAATGAAGCAAAATTAAAATGACCAGCTGTAAGAGACAACAAAACTATTTGTAGTAGCTCCATCAACTGAAATCAACCGACATCACTGTATTTTGTGTGAAGAGCACTACTTTCTGAGAAATAAGTTTCATTATACTTGCTTTGGATCCACCAAGAGATGTATGGTTGATCTGCACATGCCTGTCTGTGCTTGCTGAGCCTTGTGGGCAATGCAGCTATTTTTGTAGTGAATGCTGCAATGGTGGTACACCATTGTTAGCACTACACATGTTTTCTCTGATACCGATCCACCGATACCTGGCACAAGGTCAGAAAGGCTGGAGGCACTACTTAAGTTTATATTGGGATTCAAGTGGGAGTTAAACTCAGTCTAAAAGCTTGAGATGCACACAATCTATCCATTGTACTAAATTATAATAAGATTGATGACGTCATTCATGCGCATATCTCAAAAGCTTGTGTTTAATCAAAGTAAATGTATTTGCACCATCAAGCGTATACTCTCTACTACCGCCATGTATGTATCCTCGTCTTCCTTCATGTATTTGCATATTCCATGTTACTGCGATGCATGCTTAAATTCAATTGCCTTTCATGTGAGAGTGAAGACATTACTCAACACAATACTACTTATTACATGTACCATTCAGCCAACCCACCAGCAAAAGTACATAGGATTGCAAAAGTAAATGACGCAGATGCATACAATAGCTTTCAGCTAATCATTCTTTGAAGAATGCTCTTGTTTGTAACTCAAATGTTAACAATGTGAACAAACTTTGGGTAGAACATCTTTGTCTTTTTGGCTGTAACTTTTGAACCAGAAATGCCAGAAAGCTAATCAAAGCCTCAAAAGACTTGGATTTTAGCCTAGTTTCAACTGGAAACTTGTGCAAAATACTTTCCTCTTGGGGTTGGGGCCCAGGGCCTGATAACCTTGGCCAAAACCTATCCCACTTATGACATCACCCACAAAAAACATGAAACCCAGAACTAAAAATTTTTTTCGATGCAAACTAGACTTGCCGAGTCTTTTGAGTGTTTGAGCACCTCTCGTAGCACAATTGACTGGCGAGTTAATGGAGTTGCAAAGTGGCGTGAAAATATGGGATTTACAGCTAAATCCATCTGCCACCGAAAGAGTTAAAAACTTGTCCGCTTATGAAATCTAAAATTGACTGAGACCAAGCTGAATCTATTAAGTCTATTGTCAGGTAACTAGTCTCCACAATTATGAGAAACAACTGAATTCATTGGCAAAATTTTTTATAGGAAATCTATTTTCACATAACCCTACGCATTCTCGGTCTTACAATCTTATTCAAATATAATTTTTTATTCTTATTCAAAGATAATATTATTCAAATGCAATCACTTCTGCACAAACTATTTTATATCACATCCATATGTCATACCAAGCATAGTTTAGGCCGTGTCAAAACCTAGCATCTCAACATCTATTGAAACATTTGGCTGTCCAGTATGTCTGCTTCAGATGTTGACTGGAAGAAACATACATTTTTTATACATCAAAGGCCTTGAGTTAAAAACATGGACATCTATTGCACTTTGGCTCAGAGATGTAGTGTTTTGTAATCACAACAGCAAATACAAAATATTTTTACTGAGATGCACAAGTGGAAATTTAACTTTTATCATTCTCAGATAACAATTTTCACCAAAGAGCAAATGCTGTTGACAAAGAAAGATTGGATATATCTGCACAAAGGTTCTGGAACTGTAAGAAATGCTTTGACATATGGATAACAAATTGTGTCTAACAATCCCATTCCCACTAGAGCAGCTAACAGATCTACCAACAGCATGTAAAAGGTGAGATAATATAACCAAACAGCCATCAACATTGAAAAACCATCAATCAAACCTATTTAATAACATCAAGTGGTGGAATGGACACAGAATGTGCTTAGGTAACAAGACTGGCTAAAAATAGCTAAAAATGCAAAAACCATACGCCTGTATGAAAAGCTACATAACAAAGCTCAACTTCACATTAGCACCTTTGCAGCAATAGGCTTTCAAAGCAAAACGAGTCCATTTCCATATATGGTCAATAGATACAGACAATGACATCATTAGTGATGTTTCATTTTCAGACATATCTACTAACACGCCTAAAATCAGTTAGGAGACACTTCTGACAGTGCAAACAATCTACCTTCACTATAACTATTCTTTGTTTTTCATGTACTTTTTTGCATGATTGGATTACTTTTCCTTAAACATTGTGTGAACAGAGCATTCAATACGTAAGTAACAATCATTTCATAGTCATTAAATGAAAAACAAAAGCATAACAATAACAAATAAAGCAGACAAAATGAAGAACATTATGAATGAATGAATTTAATTTGTAATCAGACATGAAGTCCACAGTACAAGCACACACTGTCTGCACAGTGCGGTTTGATAAAAACATACAAAACAGAATGTTTTCCATTGAGGCAGAACAACAGGGTTACAGACACTTTCTTAACAGAACTTTGTACAACTGCGTTGGAGGCAGAACCACAGGGTTACAGACACATTCTTACCACTGTTGTTTGCTAACCCATAACACTTGGTACAACACTACTGCAGAGTAGAACGCTACGTCCTAAACTGGTCAATACCAAGTAAAGTATGTATGCGTTGTCATGACACGCCCTTAAATGAACAAACACTGCAATGTCTGAGCACTCAGTCATAAAGTAAAATGCGATTGTAGTGTTCAAAGAATAAGGATGAATATAAACAATCTGACTGCATCAAAGCATGCAACCAAACGTTGTTACACTTTCTGCAACTTTTGAGAAACAGGTACACATTTTTTCATAGAGCATATAAACATATAAATGAATTAAGCAGCATATGAAGTATCAAGAAAAATGTACTATGGAAAAGTGCAGAACACAAAAGTGGTGAGGCAGGTTAGCGAATGAAAAGCCAAGCAGCAACCATGACAATCGTAGTAGTTTAGTTCTGATCCAGTTCTGTCCTCATTAAATGGGCGTGGCTGGATTTACCTCCTTTCTGGGCTGATTAACTAGTCCATTTCTCCCTCTTGCTCAATTAAGGGTGTCTTTTTTCTGCAACGCCATCCTTTCAATTGCTTTTTCTACTTATCTCCACTATATCTTCCATGGTTGTCCCTGTTTTCTTTGACCATCCACCTTGAAACTCAGCACCTTTCTCAGGGTATCATTCTCATCGCTCCTAAAAACATGTGCTAACCATCGCACCCTACTTGCTTTTCCCAGATTTTCAACAGTTTCTCTCAATACTAGCATACATGGGGTAATCATAATCAATTACAAACCATTACAGTTTTTTGAGTAATCATAATCAAATACATTGCCAATTTAATCATGATCGACGATTAATTTTGCAATTAAACTTGGAATTCTTCATGCTACGTCACTGTGTGATGAACTGAGGATTTGGAGGTTGGGTTTCCTCCTTTGTTGGTTGTGTTGTGATCGGAAAGCCCAAGTGGCATGTGTGCAAAGCTTCATACTGTGGCAGCAAGCAACAATAGTGATCACATGCCATGATCACTCTATTATTGCTTGTTCACACCACATAAATGTGGTATTGTTCTTCGCACACATCCCGTTCATGGTGAATCACATGTTTAACACAACACCAACAGAGTGGTTGCAACAACATCCCCTCCTTTTACAACGAACTGCACCGATTGCATGTTCGTTTTACAAAAGTTTCACACAGCATGACCTTCACATCCTGGTCACAGCACCATTTTGTTGCGATCGGAAAGACCAAATGGCATGTGCGCAAAGCTTCACACTGTGGCAGCAGGCAACAATAGAGATCACATGCCATGATCACTCTATTTTTGCTTGTTTGCGCCACATATATGTGGTGTTATTCTTCGCGCACATCCCATTCATGGTAAATCACACGTTTAATGCAACGCCAACAGAGTGGTTGCAACAGTTGTTATGGTTATGTTTCAGGGGAAAACATTTGCATATTCGTGCGCATTAAATTCAAATAGTCCAGCAGCGAGCACAGCATTTCATAGCAAAATCTCACTTTGTTCCAACTAGTTTTCCTGCTGGCCACCAGAGTAATGTAGTGTCTAGTCACTTAGCAACAAAGATATGAGTTTTAGTTAAAAATAGGTAGACACTTTGGCAACAGAAAAGTTAGCAATACATTATGAGAAGAGATCATGGTTATATATATATGTAATTAGGGTGAACCTATAAAGTAGTGCAGTATACTATGTATGTATGTATATAATTACAGTAGTTTAACTTTTTTTCGGAGGAATCTTTTGAGGCAGTTCTTTCAATCCACTGCTTGGCCGCACTAGATCTCAGGGCAGGTGTTAAGCAGCCATTCAATTGTCCCATCATCCAGAACCGTCAGTCTGTGCTGTCCATGGGGAGGTTGACTGATTGGACATTTGAGGACAACAAGGTTGACGGTTTGTTCTTCTGCACCACACTCACAGGCCAGGGTGGGGCAGGGCCATACCCCATTTGTGCAAAAAATAGCGGTAACGTCCAACACCGGTGTGGAGGCAGTTAAGTCAGATTTTGTACTCAAAGGGGGCATTCCTAGAGGGTGAGTGCTGGTGTCAGGGATGAAAGTACAGTCTTGTGGTGTTGTCGAATCACTCCGCATTCCATTGGTGATCAGCCCAGAACGCCACACTTCTGATTTTGCTGTCACATCAACTGATGAGCTGCTGTGCAGCAAGCACAAATGGGTGTCCAGATTTGAGATGCTGTCCATTCCCACTCGGTGAGTACTGAGTGAAGCAGGTGACCAGGCTCCATGGCACAGCATGCTGGAGACAATGTGGCTCCTTTGTAACGAAGCTCACCAGGTTGGATGCCTGCAAAGATAGAAGGATTGTCTGCTGGTGTAGGACGCAAGCATCCAGTCACAATTCGTAAGGCGTCATTGATGTCAGGGTGAATGAGGCAGGTGTGAGCACTGCAGCACCAGCTAAAAACACGGTACTTTGTTGTTGAATGGACCAGGGCTAAGGTGGCTGTTCTCAATGTTGTTGCACCAGCACCGCATCCCGAGCCAGTGGGCTGCCTCCAGAGTGCAACGTGTGATGTCAGCATTTTGCGAATTGACTAAAAGTGCTGGCAATACATGAGCGACCTGTCCAACATTACTCTGAGGTCTTTGGGCTCAGAGCGAATAGCAGAGTTTTGTTGCTGTGGTTGACATTTAGCTCACTTGTTGTTGAGGTGGAAGATTGCTGACACTGTTTTTGTAGTGCTGAACTTTAGTTTCCAGATTTGGGGAAACTAAAGCTCAGCACTACAAAAACAGGCAAAAAACATAAAATTGATGGTAATTTTCACGTAACTCTTGAACCAGAAATGCGAGAAAGTCAATCAGTCTCCAAAAGATTCAGATTTTATCTGAGTTTCCAATAAATATCTGAGCAAAATACTTCCATCTAGCACAGTGGTTCTCAAACTTTTCTGCACGTTGTCCCCCAAGTAAAGTATACAATTTTCTGTAGACCCCATGGCCCAGCCAAACAGTTACAAACACAAGGAAAATATGTGTCAAAATAAATTTGAGTACTTTTTACTAGAAATGCAAAAATAAAATAATACACATCCGAAAATATGCTTAGAACTTAGGGGCTATTCAGTGAACCCCATTTAATCCCATGACTATTTATTGACCCAGCTTGGATGGTCCAATTAACCCCTTGGGTTGATATCGACTACTTTGAGAACCACTGATCTGCTTAACACCTGCCCTGATCTAGCGGTTGGGCCCAGAGCCAGGTAACATGAGCGAAAATGGCCAAAAATCTACCCCACTTATTATGTCACCCACAAAACACCTGAAACTCAAAACCAAAAAAATTTTTTCAGTCCAGCTAGAAGACTCACTGAGTCTTTTGAGGGTTTGGATAGCTCCCTAGCACAATCAACTGGCGAGTTTTATACTTGCAAATAGGCATGAAATTAGTGGCTCAATGTGTGATTTCAAAGATCCCAACATGTTAATTGTTGCGAAAAAGATCAAAATAATATAGTAAATTTTTGAAAAATAACATTGTTCTGTTAAAACATTTTTGACCCCATGAACGATACATTGATAAACATACTGTTTTTAAGCAGAACACCAACTTTCATTCTGAATCATATTTCACTTTTCTGGCCAAAAGTGCCACGCAAACCTTTGACCCCTGCACATATGTATTACAATGTTCAAGTCCCTTGCCACTGTTGCATAACGTGGCATGTACGAGGCTCATCCTCTTCGATTCTAACTTGTGGTGAAGTTTTTGTGTCATTTTGCATGTGGCAAAGGTCTGGTCTGGACACGCAGCTTTGCTGTTCCTGTGTTTCTCACATTTTTCAATAACAGAATGGCATCACTGTTCATTTCATTTCAAATTAAAAACTAGCCTGCACAATGATGTGCTGGCAGATGATCCAAAAGTGCCTATCATGATGCAGGGAGTGCGTTTTGAATCAAACCCTAGACTTCCAAAAGCTGAGTGAGGAGAGTAAGAGTGAGGTGACATGTTATGCTCAAAGTTGATTCAGGCCAAACGGAAATATTTTATTAACTACCTAAAAATTTACAAAATGTATATTGTTGTTGGGAAAAATTTCCCGCAAGCAATAGCATGTCAGATTTTCCAGGAAGGACATTCCCATATTTCCCTGGCTTGCATGTGAAGTAAGATTTATGTTGTATCCAGCCAGATAAGATCTTCTGATCATGCAACTCTGGGTTTTAAATTGAAAAAAATTATGACGAAAATACACTAGTCTGGAAAAATTTATATAATCAGTAGAACTACAAATTGAGGAAAAAGAAAATTACTGCTAAGCACATTATAAATCACATTACATTTTAGATTTCACAATGGAAACGGTCAGTTTCCTGACCATGAAACCAATAAATACAAATTAATGTTCTTTTTTTGTTTAAATTTTAAAAATATTATCAGTAATGAGAATTTATCCTATTTTCTAACAATCACAGATTTTTCAACATGTTTTTAATATTTTCAAACATTTTTATTGAAGGGTTTAAGCATACTTGAAAACGGCACCTCTGCCATAAAGAATAATTGAAATTGAGAAGTCTCCATTCAATCCTTTTGTTTTCACAATAAGTGGTAGGATGGCACCAGAATTTGCTACAGGTCAACAAAAGACTGGTTGAAACAAAAGTGAAAAATGAAAGTAGTATTATGCATCTGTCATGATCTACACAAGAACAAAGCTCAGATTTGCTCTATTAAGGAAGATCCCTGCTGCAATACAAAATGGCTTTCAAGGCACACAAAGTGATGCCAACCTCCAGGATTTCACGTACATTCATTTCAGTCATATCCCCATGCCCACAATTCTTTAAAGCTAAATTGTGAAGAATTGCAATATGTCAGTGTCAAGACTTTGACATAACATGTGTGACAGGTAGATATACGCCATGGCAATATGAAAGATTTTTTATTGTTTTTGCACCCATATTATACACTACTTAACTCACCAAATAACCGTATTCTGTTTTTCACATACCCAAACAGGTTATTGGTTTACTTTTTATTGTTAAACCTTTCGTAATCTGTTTCCATCCTTGTCCTGGGCTACAGAGCCAGAGCTAGGCATTTTGCCTAGAGCCAGAGCTTAAATTAAAAATCAGAAGGGGCCGGAGACGGAGCACAGTTCAAAATTTAGGACTGGAGCTACGGCCGAATTTTTATTAGAAACGGTTAGGCTTACTAGCAAGGTTTACTATATTACTGGCAATATTCAGGAGGAAACAATACGTTTACAAGCATTGTGCTCTACTTTGCGATTCACCACTGGTTACGATTACAAAAGATAAGAAATCAGAAGTTTTCAGCTATTTTAAAAAGTCAAATGTGAATTTCTTGCTAGAATTCATGCTGTTTCTTTGAACAAAAGGGCTTTTAAACACATCTTCGTATTTTACAATTGTGTTAATGCAAATGTGCACATATTTGAAGCAACACATGAGAGAGATAATCGACTATGTGTTTTGTGCTCTTTGTATGGTTTGCCAGAGCAGTGATGTTGGCTAGAATCGCCAAGACTACAACAGGCAAAGCATTCAACGAGTGCAAAACACTTGGTTGATTGGGACTGATCTGTGTTTAAATGCTTGGTCACAGATGTAGTTTTCAAATCAGCCATTTTTTAGGATTCTGTTTGTAAGAAATAACAAAAGGTCCTCAGGCATTGACGACAAAACAAGAACCAGAAATTGTTTATATTACCATTTTCTTGAGTCACGTTTCTGCTAGTAACTTAACTGTTCTCTGAATTGTCTAAACCTGTGATTGTTGTTTTTCGCTGATTTCCTCATGATAAGAACCGTTCTTATCGTACAAGCAACGTTCTTAGAACGTTGTTTGTAAGAAACTACCAGATTAAATTATATGAAAAACAAAATATGTTTAATAAATGAGAGTATTTTCTAAGGTAGAATTTCACAAACAGCCATGACTTATGTGAGCTACTTATTGCACAGATACAACTGGTGTCATGTCATTGGTCAACACCAGATTAAATTACTCAAACAAGTTTGTTATATTATTTTAGTTTGGTGTAACCTACTTTATATATTTCATTTTCTATATCAGGGGTGGCCAACTTGTCTTCGACTGCGATCGACAAGAAAATTTCTTGCTAACTCGCGATCGACCGTTCGATGATAAAGTCACAGGTACAAACTGCCAAAGTTTATTATCACACGTGCAAATACAGTGCACACACCATCGGCTTAGTAAGTGATGCACAGAATGCAAAGTGTCTGTTATGCCTATTTCACGATTGTCACGTAATAATAGGAAAACATATCACAACACCTTCATGGCATCTGCCATGCTAGCCTATGGTCAGCCATCGCCAGAGGCACCAAAGAATATATGTGACCAACCAATTGGTGGATAATTTTTATGTACTTTGTCGAATATTGATTGAAAAGTCTTTTTTGGTAGCTTGTCAATTCAATGCAAAATCAGGCGCGATCGACCAGCGGACACTCGGCGATCGACCGGTTGGCCACCCTTGTTCTATATTATCACTAATGAGAATTTATCCTATTTTCTAACAACGGCAGATTTTTCAACATGTTTTTAATATTTTCAAACATTTTTATTGCAAGGTTTAAGCATACTTGAAAACAGCACCTCTGCCATAAAGAATAATTGAAATTGTCTTGGTTGGTGCCTCAACTTCAGGTTGGTGTCTTTGGTTGGTGCCTCAAATTGTCTTTGGTTGGTGCCTCAACTTGTCTTGGTTAGTGCCTCAACTTGTCTTGGTTAGTGTCTCAACTTGTCTTGGTTAGTGCCTCAACTTGAGGCACCAACCAAGACAATTGAAAATATTAATGTTTGAAAATGAACAGAAGCCAGAGCTGAAGCCATGAAAAAAGAAAGCTCCGGAGACGTAGACAGAGCAACAGTCATGAATATCAACAGCTCCAGAGCTGGAGCCATGTTAATGAACAGAAGAGCTCTGGAGCTGGAGGCATCATAGCATGTCATTTTTACTATGGCTCCACAACCCTACCCTTGTCTTTACAAATTCATTCAGGCATGCTCTGAGAGCGTGCCCTACAGAATATACTACAGAATAAAAACTGTTTTTTACCTCTGCTACATGCTTAGCATGTTCTGTGACATTACAGCAACGTCATTTCATGCTACGGTTGTTGCATGGTTTTCTGCTTCATAACCTCTATTGTTATTTCTTTCACATATGTGTATGACTCACCTGTTCATCTCTGTATATCCCTTAACTCTTCATGCATTGTTTGTTTGTAACCATCATCTGTGTTACGTAAAATGAATGTTGAATAAAAATGACTTAATTTAATGTTTTTTGTATGCACCCCAAATAGTTGCCACCGTGCTGCTACATCACTCTCCCTTCTCTCTTTTTGAAGCGGAGACGTGCTCCTTGCATGCTCAGCCAAAGCCATTAGCCAGGCCTCAGGTTCAACAACATCCCACATGCACTTGCGCGTGTTCCAAACCAACCACA
>Ga0210059_1008936_pt1 | contig 15719 bp, 11 predicted proteins | sample Ectturendosymbi2_FD_188042 | JGI IMG/M metagenome (GOLD analysis project Ga0210059, IMG submission 188042) | Ecteinascidia turbinata endosymbiont from Florida, USA - Sample 2 (SPAdes) (version 2) | ecosystem: Host-associated > Tunicates > Ascidians > Unclassified | place: Key West, Florida... | reverse complement strand
AATTCATGGTACCAAAGAACACATTGTGCTTTTTGTTGAATGGTCAACATGTTTCATACTTTGTTGCAAACTTACGCCTTTATTAAAAATGACTTATTCTTGCTTATCTGAACAATAAAATAACCTGCAAAAAATAACAAACAAACTTTATGGTAGTATAATGCACTGTCGAAAATGTAAAGTTTCTACCTTATGTGGTTTTTGCGATATAAAAATTTTTAATGTGTGCAGGACTTTATGGACACGCTGTATATAATGTTAAAACCGAATTACCTTGCACAGGATTCCTCTAATAAGTGTTCCAGTATATAACCACTTACATACTTCAGACCAGTGCAATAATACGCGCCCTTCACCAGTAATGTGATTAATTGCACTTCAAAATAATTTACTGCACTTCAGCACAGTACTTGCAATGAAGTGTTAACCGGAGGTATATGAGCTGGGGTACAGGGGGCCAAACACATCACCAAAAATTTTAATTTGTTGAAAATTCGGGCAAAATTGCATAAACTTAGGACGCGGACGTTTCGACATTTTTTAACAATATTAATGAAATTATAAGTTTTTGTTACTGAGTGTATAAATGAAAGTTTATTATGTCATAGAAAACACATTAAATATATATAGAATCAACAACAGTTTCTGGTAACGTCGTGCTTAATTTTGTGAGAGTTGATGATTAACTGACTCACTTGAAAGTTTGGGCAAAAACGTTGTAATTATGGCATTTCATTTATGTGCTTCATTAATTATGCAATGTGGGGATAGTGTATGCTGTAGGGTACCTACTTCATATTGATAGAGTCCATGCCAGGAAAGCACGGAAAGCTTTTGTTTTCAATCTTAGCTACGTTATTTGGATGAAAACATTTTGCCATACTGTTTATTGCATACGAGCATATGTGCGGTTGAACAATGTTGTGAGACTCATGGCGCAGTCATAATGTAAAAAGCATGGTACATTTCACATATATGTCTTCAGAGAAGGAAGCAGTTTTAGGCATGCCTCAGCGAGGTGCGAGGTTCCTTGCTAACAGCAACAGCTGGATTGCAAAGGTAACTCTAAACTAAACCTTAGAACTGTGAGGCAGATGCTCAGAGTACTGAGCCAAGTAGCTTCTGTCAATGTGTTTGCACAGCCTAGTGGCATTTTTTCTGTTGGGTTATTAAGAACCATGTTTCAAGTACCAAATTATCAATTTTCAAGTTTATGGCAACATGGTAGAGGAAAATATAATGTATCAACAGCTACAGAGAATTTCTATATTGCCACCAAGAATAATTTACTCTACTTAAAGTTAAATAGCAAGGTCGATGAATATAAATGTAATGAAGTTTTTTAATTCGAAGCGCTACCAACTCGAGATGTAATTCCGACCCTTTTACCTCTTAAGCCGTTGCTGCTTGAAGTCATTATGTCGAGACAAGTGTTTCAGCAGATTTGGATCGCTTGTAAGATGTTTCTGTTTGTTCCAGTTTGCGAAAACGACCATACGCAAGAAAGCCCAAAAGATAAGGCCAAGTACTAACTGAAATTCACAAGTTTTGCTTTGCTGAAATTTTTAACAAACCTGAATAAGACGTTTTTAACGTCAGGGATTAAAGCTGCGTCCGCACTTGCGTCCCATGTACATTTTAACAACCAAATTGTTTTTCTACTCACTATGCTTGCATTACACCTGATGGTCAGAGGCCTCAGGACATAGGAAATCGTATTGATGTCATCTGATTTGACCGAATAAAGACACCTTCAGCCCAAGAGAAAGCAACTTGAACTTTAAATTCACAATCAAGCACACCTGCCGCCGAGACAAAAGTGCAACGCATCTTCCAACAGCGCTGTGCCAATTACTGCCTTAATCTGCACATTAAATTTTGCTTGCAGTCTTAAAAACTAATATGCTGCATACTTAAAGATATTCCCAATTTACCTTGGAGTAGCAAACAATTTGATCAGTTGATGCTTTTACAAGGCTGGAGGCACTTTGCGGTTTAGTTGCTCTGGAGTAGGCTAGAGAAAGTTTCAGTGTTTGCTTTGCTTTATTTACTAAAAATAAGGTTTCATTCCAATTTTTTCATGTGTGAGCAAACAGAACAATTTCATTTATTGCCAGAAGACTTAAAATTCGATTCTTGCCAAACCACGTTCATTACAACTCGTTGGCGTTCCCTGTGTTGCTTTCTCACTTCACAATTGCTAACTTATTAACAGTAAGGGAATTGTAGTTAAAAGCTTTGATGCGTTTTCAGACTTGTCCAAAATTAAAAAACTCTGTTTCTGCCAGTTGTGCATTTATGAAAATTATATGACTTTGGGTGCTACGGAATTGCACCACTAATCTTTATGAGGATATGTGAAACCCAACAACACTTCTGCCAAAGCATCATGAAAATATTTTGTACCACTCCAGCAAATGCTTACGATATTAAAACAAACCTCTATACTCTATAGAAATAAATCTTCTGCAGTAAGAAATGCTCAATGATATTTGTTTCAATAGACTTGAAAGTGATGGCAAAACGCATTTTAATGTCTGTGCTGACCGGCAATTTCAGGTTTGTATTTCCTTCCATACCTGGAGGGCATGCGTTATTAAAACATTGTTTACAATCTCAGGCAAATAAAGATATGGTTTCAAAATCGTCGCATGAAGTTCAAAAAAGAGCAGAAACAGATGGCATTGAACCGACCTGGAGATGCACCTGGAATCGATCGAGGTGCGGGGAGTGCAGGCCAACAAAACCACCAGCATATGTACCAAGCAAGACATCAGCAGTATCCAGTCATGGTATTCCAAGGTATGTAGCACTGATGTCTAAACGAGCTCTGTCGAGGCAACTTTAAATATCGCAAACACGTAAGCTGTCGTTACCCAGGAGCCTCAAAGCTGCAGCTAAATGCTGCTCTTGAAATGTAAGAAGATTCAATGGACATAGAATAGCAAGTTGGTTATTGGGTCACACTAAGGTCATGTAAAAGGAAAATTTATTACACTCAGCTTGATGTTTAGCGCAATTTTCTTGGATTTATTGATCTCTGCTTTCTTCTGCAAAGTGGCAATTAAAAACAGATGAAGTTTAAGCTTTATGATCGTATTTCGGCAAGTTCTCAAAATTCGGAAAAGGATCATGTCATTTGTGAGGCACGAATCCACACAAGGAACTGTGCTGAAAAATCTCCATCCCGCTGTGGAGTAATTGGTTCTTAGTGTTTAAAAAAATGAAGATTCGATTAAATGACACTGATGGGAAAATTATTCTTTTTTTGTCTAGGGATTAGATTTCACAAAATTTTTGAGGGCGCTAAATGTTTTGCGACGTTTTACGTTTACTTTATTACAATGCCGCTTTCCTTGTGTATCTACTGTAATTGATAGGAGTGAATTCTGAAGCAAAGGTTTGACACTTGAATTAGAGTACAGGTGTACCTTTAGCAACCAGTCCCACACGCCTGATTGTCTCGTCGTGCACTTTTGATGCGACATGTTTTTATTTCTAAGAACCCTCATGTTATCGCGACTGGGTTGTAAGTTCTGTCGTCATAGATTCTACTCAATTTTTCTCGACAGTTCTTTACTCATTTTCGAATAACACACAATTTGAAAGACAAACAAATGGCAACTTCCATTCAAGAAAACTGGTTGCCATTACAGGCTCATCCATGATGTGCTGTTCAAAGGTTAAACAAAGCATTTGAAGAAAACCGATTGAACGACAAGAACAACAGCTGAGCTCCGCTCAAGCTTTCAGATTAAATGACAGGCAGGCATCACTGGAATACTGAATTCGTGCAACTTCTTCAATTTGTTCACGACAAATTGTAATGGGATGGCAGTGAAGCGTGGAAATCGCTTATTTATAATTCTGAACAGCAGGTAGCTCGCAGTCATGGGCAGGAGGGTATTAGATTTTGTGTGGAGTGAGAAACAGAAGGAATATCAAGCTAACGAATGGCTTTTTAAGGAACGTTGTACTAGGGATCGATTCCGAAGATAATCACGCAAAATAATTTCAGTCCAACCTCACCTTAGCATTATGAAAAAGCATGCTTAGTCACACTAAAAGTCACATGTTTATATCTTCTTATGGATTCAAATAACCCAAGGTGAAACAAGTCGGCATTCAGCTTGGCTTTCCAAACAGTGGTATCTGTAACGTTTGCTTCATTGTCGCAAAGCAAATCCTGTATTTTTCTCGATTGCAGACAACGTGAATCGCAAAAACCTCCAGCCGCCGTGCCGCACTGAGGCAGTGAACGAATGCAGCATCGTTGGTGTGAGTGATCCTTACGTTAATATGATCAATATAAGACACAACACAAATTCACGTGAAACCAGAACAAAAGGTAAGGCTGCAGTTGCCTGAGGCTTGTGTACCAGTACTTCATCTAGACATTTATTTGTCAGCATGTTTGTTTGCTTCACAATAGCACGGCTGCAACTCTGGTGAGATAGTAAAGCTAGTATTTGCTTCAATACGAAACTTCTGTCGCAGAATTTATTTGTTTTGATGTGATTCTACGTTCTATTGTTGGTTGCACGCCGGGCACGCCAACAGTTTACAAGAACAGAAAAACCATTAGAAAACATTTTGATAAAAACCGGATTTCTGTCTGAAACAAAGTGATTCTCTTACTCACTGTTAGCACTAATCTGATGGTTAACTGATTAGTTGTAAATATTTTTTACAGTACTTTCTCCAAACCGAAGAATCACACCCTTCATACCATCACCTCCCAAGCCTGTCCACCACTCAGTAAGAACAATGCACCACCATGCGGCAGCTCTGCCAACATCACATTCACCGTCATCTGTCGCTAGCAACACATCCAGCCCTGGAACACAGTTGGGAGCAGAAAGAAATGCAACGCCATCTTTAATTGGATCTCCAACTAAAGATCGATCAACCGTCAATATCAACGGCTTTTCAGGAGAGTCATTTGATGCTACTGTTTCTGGAGAAACAATAAGTTCATCACGCATGACTCCATCTACCAATGCTTTCTATGCGTATGGTCGGATAGCAGGTCATCAGACCATCAATGACTATCAAGAGTACAAGCATTTTTCAGAAGACACACACAGGATTGCTGAAACGCGTGTGCAGAGCTACAGACATCACGACAAACTAGCACGCGCGAGATCTGCGCAGGAGGTGAACGGTGTGTTGCCACGTCACCAGTTCTGTCGCCAGACAAGTCAGCCTGAATGTATTGGGAGTTCCCCAATTAACTGCGATACCGGACAGTTTCCAAGGTTGAGTGAATTCGCGCAAAAAGAAAGAACACATGATGTGCCTTTGCACCCAGTGCAACCTTTTGCATGCAAAAATCAAACGAACTTCTCCACTCAGTTTATAATGCCTATAGCTTACTCCTCCGCGCAGGAGCTTGACTACTTCTCCTCTTGCCCTGCTATGAACATTGAAAAATCAATGCCCATTGATTATTCACTGGCAAGTTACTCTGGAAATGCTGTGGCAGAAACAAATACAAGAGCAATGTATGAAAAAAATCAAAGCAATCCGTTGATGCCTCATGGTCACATTCATCGTCTGACTCACTTATAGACCTTAGACGTACAAGAGGTCCCGTCTAAGAAGTAAACATAATAAATATCAACATCGCAGTGATAGTACTGTCAGGGCAAATGATTAGTGCTAAATACTAACCAACTACTTATTTACGGTATGCTATGAAACTAGAACAAATCATCCAGATGCTTTATCCAATCAGATTAAATGCAGGAAAATTTAAATTTAATAGTTGGTGACGCTGGAAGCAAACAAGCCTAAGAAAAATGATCATCACCATCATCTTACTCGAGATAATTTGACTGAGGCAAACACAAGGCATATTAGAAGTTGTAAACATAAAACATCATGAACATGTAGCGTGAGCAGTGCACGTTTTATGGAAATTAAGAAACTTTTTGACCCGAGCACCATTTGTAGGTGTTGACATACGTGATTCGGGAAATTTACACTTTTTACCGCTGTTCGTAAAAACCGTAATAACATGTTTTGCACGAAATGACTGAAATTTCACAACAGACGTTTCTCCCTTTGAGAGCCCACAACGTGACGACACTGACACGTGGCACCTTATTGCAAGCACATATTTGTTTGAGCAACATGCAACAAATAACGTTACGGAGACCCAATCCAGTGGTTCCCAACCTGGAGCCCGCGAAAGGTGAACCAGGATTCCGCAAGTTATCGCCTCCTCTTACATATTAGGCCCAGTCAACAATATTTTGGGCAAGGCAGGGGTGCAGTTGGGCGAGAACGCGTTCTCACACTTGTTTCACAGTAACCTGACTTGAAGATGTATGTTTTTACTCATATTTCCTTTGTGTAGATGCAGACGTTGCACAAATGAATAAATGAAAAGCTATCGCTTGCGTAGCGCCCTAGCATAATTGTGTAATTACTGAAAATGTCTATTTTGGGGCTGCGTTCCCACGCTGTTTTTAACATTCCACCCGTCCTGCAAGGTAACAATTGCACTGCTAGGATTATTTCAGTTCATTGATTTCAAATCTATAGCATGAAGTTTTTCTCATGAAGTCAGGTTTTCAACATTTACTTAAACTAAGCAATTTTGGAGTTGAATGACTGCAATCAGATAAAGGTTGGAAACCACTTTATAATTTATCAAATACGTTTAGTATCAAGCGCAACCCGTATCTTCAAATATAAACATTACGATGAGTAGTTTGATACAGCACCGGCAGGTGGCAACATCTTGTCGTGGTCGTTTGGCGGAACACCTGGCCATCATGTCTTCTGAATGCAGAGGCTCTGCTCCCATGTGTCTCCTGCCTGTGACTTTTGTGCGGCTTATTTTACTAATGTGGTTGAGTTTGTTACTCGTTTCAGTTTTGTAACTTTGCCTGTTTTGCCAGAGCTTTTGTGAATTTTTCTGTTAATAACTTTGTGAAAAATTCAGATTTAATGCATTTGTTATCAACAACCCACTACGCTTTTTCTGAGATCCTCTGGCATATTTAAAAAAAAACTTTCCTTTTGAGTTTATGATTTTTCATTGTTGATTACTCTCCACGACAGTGTTGGAACCACGCGTGACACGGTTGAAGTTGTGCAATGTTCTTTGAGCAGCATGAAGAATATGCTCATCTGTACTTTTCTAAACCAATGTTCAACTTAAGCATTGAAGACTACAGCATTCAAAGTTACATTTCTAAAAATTCGGAAAAGTGGACGAATGCAACTTTTTATGGTTTTTAACTCTTAGGTACGAATATATTTGCTTTGCGTTCGCCTTCATTTTGCAGGGAATGCGTCAAAAACTGATTTAAGAATTATTTTATATTTCACCAGATTCTGTTGCTCACAGTGACTATCTTGCATCGAAGCAACTACATTTTTTCAGAGAAGTCAAGAAAAAACACATTACTAAAGCGAGAGAAATAATTGTACTAATATTTCTATACGTTTTTTCATTGTAATTACTGTACTTGCGAAAAACCGAGCAAGCCACACCTGCTATTATTTCATGATTAAATTACACAACTTTCGGCGTATTTTTCTGTTGTTTAACCTAAAGTAAATTTATTTAATGCTTTTTTCAACAGCAAACATATTTATCAAGTCATGTCCCCCCATGCTTTATGATGAAATGTCGCGTTAAGTTCGATTCCGTGCATGATTTTATTTTCATTATTTTGTCATAGAAGCTGTTGTGTGTGATGAAATCGCAGTGCATTACTGAACCACTATCATAAGTTAATCTCCGAATTCTATTCACGCACAATAAACTCACCAACTCTTGTTTTCTCTGTTTCAGTGAACGCCAGATTATAAAATTCCAGATTCCTATCCAGTGTTTTTATTTAAGTTCATACCTATTTTTAGGCACTGATATTTACCTACGTTTTTAATAGGAATTGTAAATGTTGTTAGTCTGACGACCTATAGCTGATTTTATCAACTTTCCCGCTGACCACTCGTTTAAATTCTTGATAACCAACATGCACAAGCGTTTGGTACATGTTTCGCAAATGTTTGTTGAAAAACCTCAAAAGTAGCGTTAATCAAGTTATCTTTGCTGTTGTTTCAAAAGAATGTTAATTAAAATGCGAATAAACTCTCAACCAGCATCAGCTGGACACCCAGACTGGCTAAATCTAGCAGTGCATAGCATTGCATTTATGCATCTCTCGGTTGATGGATTTTCCAGTAATTTGAGAGATTCGCCTTGCAGTTCTAAACAGATTGAAAGCGAAAGTTAGATGATTAAAACTCCGCTCTGCTCAAGCCTAAGTAAACATATTTTAGGCGTGGAATTTGGGTTTTAGTTTTGAAAAACTCACAGATGTTGCTCATAATGAAAGTATTAATTTATTTCTATGATGATCGTTCATTTTCCTTAAAATGTTAAGCATGGCGGCCGAGAAGCCGCAGACCGGAGAGGAAGCAAATATTTGCAACGACGCCACGTGAAACAAAGACGTTAGTTTACAAATGTGGAAATCAACTCCACACCACGTATAGGCTTATACATCATCGAGACATGTCACAACCTCGATACAACACAATTCAAGAAATGGCGTTGCATTTAGTCCGTGACGCTGACAGTTATGTAATAATCAGTCGCTTACACTTCCGTTTGAGTTCTATTAGGAAATAGCGAAACAGCATATTAGCAGTACAAAGTATTAGGATCCTATGAAAAAGACTTTTCAAACTTTTCCAAACCCAGTTTTTCACGTTGATAGATATACGATAGATGGTTCCCCACGACAAAAATATAGAAAAAGTTGTATTTTATCTTTTATATATTGCTTCAATTTTTAAGGTTTGTCTAAATTTACAGTGCACCTCGAAGTAAAGCGAAGGTAGGATACAACCAAACTTACCAAAGTCTTTACCCTGTCATTGTAAGCAGTTGCAATATTCTGGAAAAATATTAGATCTCTGTGAGTTTTCTTCCTAATCATAGGTGGGTTCTTCTTTTTTTTAACCAGTTCATCAAACCACTGCTTGGCCGCCCTAGATCTCGGAGCAAGTGTTGAGCAGCCATTCGATTGTCTCATCTTCCAGAAACGTCAGGCCATGCACTCCATGAGGAGGTCGATGGATTGGACATTGGAGGACAACATGGTCGACGGTTTGTTCTTCTGCGCCACACTCACAGGCCGCAGAGGAAGCCATACCCCATTTGTGCAAGCAGGAATGGAAACGTCCGACACCGGTGCGGAGGCGGTTAGGCCTGACCCACGCTGTTCTTGGGAGGGTCACTCCGAGAGGGTGGGTGCCGGTGTTGGAATGAAAATGAGGAGTCTTGTGGGGCTAACCACTACGCATTCCACTGGTGATCCGCCCATTGCGCCGCACTTATATTGTTGTTGTCAGACAGAGTGATGAGTTGTTGTGCCGCAGGTACAAATTGATGTCTTGATTTGAGGCTCCCTGCATTTGGATTCGTTGGACAGGCAAGCGCTGAGTGGAGCAGGTATCTAGGCTCCATGGCCCATCCGTGCTAGAGACAATGTAGCTCCTTTGCGACGAAGCTTAGCAGGTTGGATGCCTGCGAGGTTGGAAGGTTGTCCGCTAGCGTAGGACGCAGGAATCCAGTCACAATTCGCAAGGCGTCGTTGATGGTGGGGTCAATAAGGCGGGTATGAGCACTGCGGCACCAAACAGGAGAGGAGTCCTCTCTCTCTCTTCGATGGACGTCGAAACGACGAATCCGATCCATCATCTATCTTTGGAGGTGGGATTGTTCGTGGCTGTACAGTCCTATGTTTGATAGACATGTACGGCCACAGGTGGGACACAGATAAGCCGTGTTGTTTTCTCTGTTCCGAGCAGCATGTTCATGCCGTCCGTGACGACGGTCATTTTAAGTTTTATCCTGCGTTGCTTGCATGGAGAGAATATCAGCAGTACAAATGTCTCGCCAGCCCTTGCGATCCGCTGCTAATGTTTCCAGTTGGCCAGGGGGAATAGCATTCTTCTTAAGTGTTGCCTTCAGACAATCCTTAAAACGTTTGTACTGTCCGCCAGCAGATCTTCGGCCCTCTTTTAATTCACCATATAGCACAGGTCGCGTCGGGGCAGTCGGTTTTCCGACATTCGATTGACATGCCCTGTCCATCTGAGCTGGCGCTCAGCAATTATGGCCTCCACCGAAAGGCAGTTTGCACGGTAACGGATCTCTACGTGGGAAACTTTGTCCCACCACTGTAGTCTAAGCATTCGGTAAAAGCAGGAAAGGAGGAGCGGTGTACTCAGCGGTTGAATGCACCAGGGCTAGGGTGGCTATTGGCAGAGTTGTTGCTCCAGCACCACAGCCGGAGCCAGCAAGCCGCCTGAAGTGCGCGACGCGTGATGTCAGCTTCTTGCGAAGTGACTCAAGGTGTCGGCGATACATGAACGACCTGTCCAACTTTACTCCGAGGTATTTGGGTTCGGAGCAGAAGGGCAGGGTTTCGTTGTTGTAGTTGACTTTCAGCTCACGTTTAGCTTCCTTGTTGTTAAGATGGGAAGGTTGACGACACCGTTTTCGTAGTGCTGAATTTAGCTTCCAGGTCTGGAGTTATTAACTTACGGTCAGTGGTCAATGGTCAATGGTTTATTGTTTCATATGACTCAGCCAACAAACAGGAGCACTACAAGAAGCCATTGCACTGAGAAAACCAACCACAATAGTGAACATCAGAGCAAATGAAAATGCAATGAAGCAATGGTTGATCAGTGCAAACAAAGAGGGGTGCTGTGTCATATAGGATTGGTGAGGGCCACGGCGGTCATCTAGTCAACCAACCCTGTTTTTCAGTTATTGAGAAGTGTTGTAAAACAACATTTGAGTGAAATAAGTACAATCAGGAAAACAAACAAACACAGAATATGGTGAAGAAAACGTACAGATGAAAGAGCATGCCTATGTACACAGATGAGTGGATCAAATTTAATTGAAAGAATTTGGTGTGGTTAACAATATGTTCAAACAAAATATAAAAAAAGGAACAAAAACAAATTAATGAGGTACAGAAGAAAAAAACAAAAAAAGCAACTATGGAATGTGCTTTCATGCTGAAAATAATGGAATGTGCGCAGGGAAGAAAAAATGCGAAAAGTAGATATATACACAAAATACACAGAATTACAAAATACTAGAATTTACAGAAATTGGTTCTGGATAAGTGAAATGTTGCAAAAGTTCATAATTGTGTATTTTTATTATGTAGGAGATGTTTCTTTAGTTTCCATTTAAAGGTAAACGTGGTTGAAGACTTAATATCATTTGGTATTGAAGACCACGTGTTTGGGCCAACAAAGGTGAGGGAACATTTTCCTGAGGAAGAGTTAACTCCAGGTAAAAATAGGTTGCCACTTGCCATATCCTTGCTCAAGGGTGGCTTGATGGTGGGTGAGAATATCTGCTAACGTCGAATAAGAATCGCGGCTCATTATGATATTCAGAGACCGCATAGTTCTGAAAGGAGGCTGTAAGTTAAACATCGCAAGTTGGACATTCTCTGGAAGTAAGTGCGCGAAAGTCAATTTTCATATTTTGTTGTCAGTCAGCAGGTTCACGTGAAAAAACCCACCAATCAGCGCAGAGGACACTTATTTGCCTGCGTACTTGTTTATAGAGATGCTTAGTCTGAGACATTTTGTTTTAATCAGTCAAGCAGCATTACATCCGCTGAATATCTGAAATGATGAATTTGACAAACTTGTTTTTTACTAAGATTCCTGAAAGATTTTCCAAGTTCTTATATAACCACCTGCTCTCCACAGGTTATAAACGCTAAAGTAATCTTCAAAATGTCGTTCTCCTGCAACAAGCAGTTGCATTCTGCTCATAGGTTGATTTTCTGATGCACACCCAGCTGCCAGTGCCGGTAACCGAATAACACACTTAGTTACATAGGAAACGCGTGAAACACTGAAAATATGACAGACAACAGACAGACAATTCTAGTTTATTTTGCATGGCCAACGAAAAGACCCGGAGGTCATCAAAGTCAGCTGACCATGGGTCAGTCATTATATGCTTACTCAGCTGTAACAGCAGCGATACGCAAAGCACAGACGCAACTTTAGAAAATTAGCAATGGCAAAAGATAAAAATATTAATTGATAGTAAACTGATGCTTCAAGAAAAAGGCAAGAACAACAAAGACAAAATAGATACAGAACATCCAATACACAGAACATTTACAAGCCACGTAGCGTATATGCAAGACCATAAGGATTAAGTTTGTTAATCACTATCAAGAAGGTATTTTTTGATCTGTGTTCGAAAACGAGTGGAACCCAGTAGCTTGATATTCAATTTAAGAGACTGCCACACTTCTACTCCTCTATACTGAATTGATTTCTTTCCGATATTTGTATTTACTGATGGTTTTAAAAAAATTTGATTAGAGTGAATTCGAGTATTGTAACTATGGGATGTTTTCAGATATTTAAATAAGTTGTCAAAAATTTTCGGCAACTTTTTATGATGGAACGAGTGAGCGATTGTAATTAAGGTTAGTTTTATCATATTATCCAATGCTAAAATTTGGAGTGATTTGCATAAGCCTGATGCTGAAGTCTGTTGATCACTGTAGGTCATCAGTCGAACGATTATGATAAAACTAACCTTAATTACAATCGCTCACTCGTGACCACCATGATTGTCATTGGTGGGTGTGAGCACATTCAACTGCCACGTGCAGGGTTCTGGGCACAAAGTTTGTTTTCAAACCGAGAACTTCACCGTGTTTGCTGCGCTCATGTGATGACCGCTGAACGTCGAAGCTCAGCGATTGCTGCAATGGTCTTTGCAAATCAATTTCATTTTTCTTAGCAATGTCTTTCGTTAATGTTGCACTAAAGAATTGAAATATCTCGAGACTATCCTGTTCTTCGTTTCTCGTTTGCAATGGAAGCCATAAAGGTTTCTTGGGAGACATGATACTTGTGCTTTCTGTGAAAATTGCATAATATCGTGATCGCTCGCGGTTGCAAATCAATGAAATGCGTGTTAGAGCCGTTGTTAGTAAGAGGCAAACGACACCTGATCACCTGCAAAGATCAACCGCTTGATCTAGCATGTTTGCATGGCAACACACTGGACGTTTTTTAAAGTATCAATCATTTTGTTACAAATTTAGAAGTGAAAATGTGTGTTAGAGCCGTTGTTAGTAAGAGGCAAACGACACCTGATCACCTGCAAAGATCAACCGCTTGATCTAGCATGTTTGCATGGCAACACACTGGACGTTTTTTAAAGTATCAATCATTTTGTTACAAATTTAGAAGTGGCGTCGGTACACCGCCCTTCTGCAGACAAACAACTACAGAAAATGGTTTTGACTTAATGTTGGTAAGAACACAACTTTCTGAGCAAGAACGCCATGACATGAACGTCAATGAAAAGTAACCATCAATGCCGTATTGTGCAAATACTCTCTGAATTGTTTCTCAAGTTGCCCAGCAGTGTGCTGTTCGAGGTAAAAAAATAAGCGTAGGAATTATTAGCGATATCTACACGATTTATCTTTTACAGGATGGTCCGAACAAATGTATCCATATTGATGAAGTAGCATTTTGTACTCGCAATTTTTTCACAAGCCTGTTTTACAAACATAAGTTTTGTGTGGTGTAAGTGTTTTCCTCGTACGCCACCATTTTTCCAGCACAGCTCAATTAATGTGTTAGAACTAAGCTCCTTGGCGCTGAATCACTGTGTCTACTCGCGTATTGAAGTTTGTCATGACCCTGTCCAACACCTCATGGGGAATCTCCTGATCGTGGATTGAATTTTATTCTTGAGGGCATGAATAGTTTTGGGATTGTTAGTATAGACCCTGGCTTGTAGGTATCCTCACAGAAAATAATCCAAAGGGGTTAGGAAGGGTCGGATCAAAGGGTACTGTACGCCTGAGACCGTTTACTAGAGAAGGGCCTATAATTTTGCAAACTAAGCTACAAAGCTACATATAGCACACTGGAAAATAATAAATATTAATATTATTCTCCGTCTCTCTTTGTTAAATGTAATGTTAAATCAGTGGTTCTCAAACTTTTCTGCACGTTGACCCCCAATTAGGGTATACAATTTTCTGTAGACCCCGTGGACTTGCCCAACAGTTACTAATACAAGGATAGTATGTGTCAAAATGAATTTGAGTACATTTTACTTGAAATGCATGATAAAATAATACACAATCCGAAATTATGCTTAGAACTGCAGTATAGATGTAAGCATAGGGTTGCCATGCGTCAGGTTTTTCCCGGACACGTCCGGGATTTTAGTGGCCAAATATGCGTCAGGGAGAAATGTTAAAAACTGCTTCAATGTCCGGGATTTTGGAATAATGCCTTTTATTAAATCTAACCGCAATGTTTTTACAGTAAGAATTACTAAGTGCTAAAGATTAAAGTTTGTAATTTTTTACTATTAAAAATAGCTCAGCAAAAATGTAAATTTACTGAGGAGATGAAGGCAATATATCCATGTTTCCGGAAAGGTAGAAATGAATGGGAAACAGAATGCTTAGTTTGTAAACCAGGAACGTGCATCTCGGTTTCATACATGGTATCGCGGATTTAAAATCACATCTAATTTCTGATAAACAGTGCAAAGCAGTAAGTGGAGCTTCCTGATCAAGTAAAATGACAAATTATTTTGCAACAACGAGACGTAAAATAGAAGATGAAGTTAATTTTTGCTGTTTTTGTTTTGTACTGTATTTATCCTATTCACACGGGAAAGCGACGGTGGCAATGTGCTTTGGATGCATCCGGAATTTATACCATAATAAAAGTGTATTTGTCGCAAAAATTGGTTACAGTGACTGACATAAATCTGTCAGGAATTGCGCCTCATCAGATATGGTAACCCTATGTAAGCATAACATAAAACAACAATTGTTCTCCGTCCTACTGCGTAGCCTACTGCTGTACTGCCAGTGCCAGTCTAACAACTGCCGAACTGCGACACATGCACTACAATATTGTTTGTGACGTATAAAACAGAACAGTTTTCATAATGTCATCACAATGGATGATTTAATAAAAAACTGTTCGAATCGAATGTACCAGGGCGGCCAAACCGCGACTCTTTGAGCTTTCCGAAAAATTGTATTTTTATTTCTACCTTTTGCAAAGTGTAGAAATATTGTTAAGCGGTACTGTGGTCAGCGACGGATTTACGCATAGACCATGGCCTAGGGCCCCGCCCTTTTGGGGCCCCGCCCCACTCCTTCCTATGACGACTCATTGTTAACTTAAAATTTGCGAAACTGTGAAGCGTCATGACTTCACAATTTACTTTGAAACGAGCGAAAATGCAAACGTCTAGTCTAGACTATCAGTACAGTAACAACACGATAATATTGTTTGCTACGCAATATAAGTATTATAATATTGAAGTGTCTCGTGGTCTTGCATTGTTGCGAGCTTTTTGTCAGTGGAAGACTGCACATCAAATAAGGAAGTGCTGTGTCAAAGGTTTCATACTGAGGAACATGGCTGGGCGCGAGAGCGATGCAGGTTGTCTGCATGAAAGTGGTTACAAGCAGTAGCGTTGCCAGCCCAAAATTTTTTTGGGAGGGCCAAATACTGTGACTTAACGCGAGCAACGGTATTTTATTTGGACATTGCCTGTCAAAGCACAAAATGGCAAGATATGTTAGAAATTTAGGGGGAATGGTTCCATTGCCCCCCTGGCTACGCCTATGGTTACAAGAAAA
>Ga0210059_1008935_pt1 | contig 15722 bp, 7 predicted proteins | sample Ectturendosymbi2_FD_188042 | JGI IMG/M metagenome (GOLD analysis project Ga0210059, IMG submission 188042) | Ecteinascidia turbinata endosymbiont from Florida, USA - Sample 2 (SPAdes) (version 2) | ecosystem: Host-associated > Tunicates > Ascidians > Unclassified | place: Key West, Florida... | reverse complement strand
CCCCCCCCGATTGCGGGCCTGGTTGATGCTAGTGTTGACGGATAAACCCTTGCAAAATACAGATTTTTTAACTTAATACTTCAGTTCCGACCTGGAGTTATCTGTGGAGTTTCTTGTGGAACTGGACAAGTTAGTGCAACTCCTAGAAACACCGATTTTCGCTTGTAAGTTGGCTTACTTTTAATTTGGCTGTTGCTGTGTTTCATTAAAATTGAAGATTACTCGGCTTTAAGTCTTTTTCGGTCTAAAGGCGACATAAGCTGGTCTCTTGTTTCTCCGCTTGGAGCGCTAGAGGCTCGTGGGGATCGAGAAAATAATGGCGATTACTTGTTTTCAGTTTTCGACATCTTCAAGAACCAGCAGAATATTATAAGTCGCTGCTAATGGACATTCTTTCGTAGTTTTAGTCGCATTCAGCGTATAACGCGGTCAATTCGCAGTATAAGGCCCTTGAGTATAACATGTCAGGTGACGTTTTCTGTCAACTATCTGCGCTCGCTTTGAACGCTTTCTTCACGTTTCAGACTTGCGCTTGCAATTGCTGGAATCTCCCAGTCGATTGTATTTGACAAAGTGTCTCTATTCTTTGCTGATGTTGCTGCCACAGACAAGATCCTTCGACACACTCTGCCACCGCCTCAACTGCGTTCCAAATCCTCAAATGCTTCCTGTTCAGAGCGGGTTGGTTGAGCAAATGTTCCAAACAAGAAGCACTTTTATATCCTGCCGGTTAACAAGCCGTGTTTAGACATGCGGGAAACTCTTTTTCAAATATAATTAAAGAAGCAAATTGTTTTTCTAACCTGCTCTAGTGTTGCCTGACGCATGCTTTTCAACTTCGTTTTTGGTACCAGCGGCGCTCTTGTTCCGTTATAAATTAACAACATTGATGTGAAACGCTTTTTGCATTCTTGTTTAAATTTGAATTATTCTGGCATTTTCGTAGTACAGTAATTATCTTTTTCACCCAACACGCAGCTGGAACTTGCAAGAAGGAAAGGGGAGCCTGAAAGAAATTATTCCTCTAAAAACTTAGTCTGCTACTTTTGGTCGTTTGAGTGCTTACACAACTTGTATGCAGTCCTGCTTTTTTTTTTAAAAAAAGCAATATTTAAGCCATTACGTCAGTTGCATATCCGCAGTTGGCGTTTGGGGGGCAGTTGAAACTGGGGGTGCCAAACTACATTACCGAATTCAAACAATTTCTATCAAGGACTCTACCATAAGTGGATATCAATGTTTCCATTCATTTTCCGAGTCAAATTGTTGCCAAAATTTAAGCGCCATTCCTTGTTAGAGCCGATTTTTCTTTCATTAAAAACTGCCCATATTCGCGTGTGATGTGTTGTGAAAATCCAGGAATAGGAGCGAAATCATTGAAAAGAACCCACCGTTTTAGGGTCTGCAATGGTCTTTTGGGGGGTGTCAGTTGCCTCCCCCTGGGTTCACCATTGCTCTTTTTGGCATCCCGGTTTTCCGTGCACAACTGATGTGGCGATGTGCGCAATATATCGTAACAATTACTGGTAGGATAATCCGCACAAGCGCCAATATCGGTTACGATTTTTCCGGATGTGGGTGAATTTTGCGCCAACGCGACGAACGCAGGAAGATTTGAATGGCTGCAACATTCCAGTCTTGCATTGCAGGAACAGTGACGACGGAAACCGATTAAGCGACGTCGACTTTGACGAACTTTACGAACATTTCGTCGCCGTCCAAACGCATCACGCTGCGTATCGCAAACACAAAAGATTGCAGGCGTCCGCTGCGCTCTGTGACACGTGATGCGGACCATTTCACGGTCGATCGGTTCCAGTTGACCTTCGACCCCTCCGTTATTTATTTCACCAATTGAGCAGAGATGCTGTGTTTACCCTTTATCTCAGGCTCATAGGTTTTGGGTCTAGCTTGTAACGAATCTGCCAAACGCTTCACCCTGCATACTAACAACATGCACGCGTTTCTTCATCCCGGGCTTATGAAGAAAATTTTAAAGGTTTTATCATCGGCTTGCCTGATGGCTGGCTGCGTTACTGGTTGTGCTCAATTAAGCGTTGCAGCGTCTTATTCCGCCGTGCAAGTTCTGCTTTTATTTATTTATTTAAATTCGATTCCCGCTTGCTCGAGCGCAGATGACGAACGCAAATCACCGCCAATTACGAGATTACAATCGAAGTACCGACATGCGCGTAGCTGCTTGAACCTGATGCCGGCACCTTTTTCTTTCCGACACTGTGTGGTGGACGTCAGAAAGTAGTCTGATTGGCGCCAAACTCAATTATGCGGCATGATCGAAATCATTAAAAGTGGATCGCGTGCACTGCCGACAGCGCGACCACACAAACGCTGCTGTTTTGAGGATTTCGCATCCTTCTTCTGTCAGTTGCCGAGCTGCGGACGCTCGCTCACTCGTATAACTTGGTGCAAACCTCCATTTCGATCCCAGTGCATGAGCTGCACGCCAGAAAGTTTTGCCCTTCGAGAATTTGCGTTGAAAGTACATGTAAGTGCTTTATTCGTCATTGACCGAGAATCGCAGCAGCTCATTGGCTGAAGCTTGCGTGACGTGCGATGTTTGCCTCCAATCACTCATGTCCGAATATGTGGTGCTGTCTTACGAGGTCACGGTAATACGCTTGTTTCTCTCCTTTTGCTGAAGCTTTTCAACGAAGGTGTGACTGCTTTAATCAGCCCCTGCTGGCGCTAAAACATAAAAAGAGTGTAAAAGGCTGGTCGATGTTTCGATAGGTAGATCGAAACATTGGCCAGAATTTCAGGCCGTTTTTATGTTTTGACGGCAGCAGGGGCGCTCCTAGGTTAGATGGCCCCCGGGGCAAGAAACAAGTTTGACGCCCCGATGTTCGAACCTAAGGTCTTTCGGGTACTGTGTTCAAGAAAGTACTTACGAGCTTGTTGGGAATTTTCGGCGCCCGGGGCACTGTGCCCCCTTTCCCCCTCGGAAGAGCCTGATTAAAGTGCTATTAACTGAAATCTTGGCGTATCCGAATCAGAAACAAGGTGTGACTGATTCTTCTCGGACCTGATAGAAACAACGTCATTGAGAAAACGTTTATATTTGTAGTCTCAAGAACTGAGAGGATATTTCCACGTTGGTAAATTCCAACATTTTGTTTGCCAGTAACTCAGCTCAGTGCACTATTCACGGTGCAGTTATTCTTCGTGGTGCTGATTCAGCGTATCGCTTGCAACCGTTGCATTTTTCGGAAGGTTCCGTCCATGACGAAGCAAACTATTTATGAACGTTGTATCGTCGCTCCTGTATGAACGTTGTATCGTCGCTCCTGTATGAACGTTGTATCGTCGCTCCTGTATGAACGTTGTATCGTCGCTCCTGTGCAATAAACTGCATTTGGATTCGCAGCGTGGTCGTTACTTTGCGCCTCAGACCTTTTCATGTCACTCCGCAAAAAAAATTCCTGCGGTCGTAAACTTTTCATGTCGTTCCACTGTCGTTTGTGGCTGGTTTGAAGCAAATGAACCTCAAAAGCGAGGACCACTGAAACCTGTGGAGCATTTAAATATCGGTTGAAACCCCAGAGCATGATTGCACGCTGCACTAAATGACCACCCGCCTTGGGAGGCGACCCCGCATCCCACAAGCATGCTGCGTCCGAGAAACTTCATGAAGATTAACTGTTATGAGTATTTTTTGTCAGAAATCGCAGACCCTTTTTAATTTAGGTTAGGCTTTTCCACGTTTCTTGGAACTCGAGAACTGCGTGAGTTGCGAGGGGTTGTGTCCGTATCATATTATCGGTGCTTGGCACCGAAGAACGACATCAACCTGTGTTCAGACCACGTTCATGAAGCAGTGTCTGAGGATGGCAGTAAAATATTTAAGCAATTTTTCGGTCCAGTTTTTCTGGCCATGATGTATGTATTCTAACTAAACGAAATGCAACTCCGTGACGTTGATGATCAACTGACGTCGAAAACGTTAAGTTGACCGGCGACGCCCCAAAGCAGCAGGGACCTTAACGGTTTGGTACGGCAGTAGGTCGGAAGTTGTGTTGTGAGAACTCATTGCGTTTCAATTCCTCTGTAGGTAAAAACCTGATAACGTCCTGGAATGGTAGCTTGAGGAAGATGGGCGAACGTTTTTAATTACTGTTGCTTGCAACTGTAGTTGAAAGCAGCAAAACCATGATGATTGATGATGCGAAACGTAGTCGTAGAAGATGGGTGCGGTCGTACCCGTTTACAAATTTGCGAAAAATCGGGAAAGGTTGGCAAAATATTTTGAAGAAATTTTTTAATTCTCGTAAAGATGGGTCTCTACCATGGCGCATAAGTTGAATCCATTACAAAATGTTTTTCGGGTAACTCTACGCCTCCAGTCCCAAAATCTTGTTCAAATAGATTTTAGAACTGAGTATGCGTAACGTTGCGTTAAAACCTTTTCCTATTATAACAAAATGTGAATGGATTCAATTTAGATGCGTTGGTGGAGACTAGTTGCTTGATTACATAGATGAGCAAGTTTGAATTATCGCAAAGTGAAGAAAGCAGAACCGGTTGATTCCTCGAAAGCTTGCATACCTAGCTGTTTAATATGAGAGGTGAACGTATTTTCCATCTTTAAACAAATCAGTGATGATATTTTTATGATGCAGTGGTTATACTGTGCAACATAAGACGAGAGAAAAATTGTTCAACCTCATCTTATGCATACCCTTAAAAAGGCGATATGATAGTTGTGCACCCGTTAGGCTTAAATCTTGTCCCGTTTGTCGTGTTGGAAAACGCTAATATCAACTTTAATTAAAAATTTAACATTTTTTGGGGGCAAAAATCCGAAAAATCGGGCAAAAATGTTTAGCACCCCCAAACCGTTTTGTTCCTCCACGGTTCTCAACTTGTATAAACTCCGACGTATAAAATCAAACAATTCCGCCAGTCAACTGTCAACCAATAACCTATGCTTACTCACCTGCTGTAAACAAACTGAATTTTACGCCTGAAGTTCCTGTTGACTGATTGCTGAAATCAATTTCGCAGTTGTTACGTCACTGCACACAAATCTTGTAATCTCTTGCAAAATCATTCACAAGCACATCGACTGGGTTGGGACAGGTGTTTCTAAAATCCGAATAACTTGGTAATGGTGATCGTTGTAAGCTTAATCTCAGAATGACGCACCAGTTGAGAGCCTCTGAACTAAAACACATAAAAGATGACATTGTTGCTTATGTGTCAGGTGTATTCACAAAATTCAATGAAGCTAGTTTGCAGTTCCAAGGAAATATGTCAACGTCACATCAGCTATCTCCAGCTTTCTTTCCAAATAGTGTTCAGTGAAACCCAGCCCGTCATGAATTCTACCGATCAAAAACATATTAGATGGTGACTTTCAACTGTATTGTTCACACCTGAAGGAGTTGCAATGAAACATGTCTGAGAGATTTCAGGATCTTTTAATACCGAGCTGGTGATCAATCCCTTGTTAGATGTCAACAGTGAGGGAACAGGAGTGGCAGAGGGAGAAATAGTTTTAATCCAAAATGACATGGAGCTAAGGCCAAAGTGTGAAATATCATTTCAAGATTTTCTTTACAAGGCGACACAGTCACCTTGTTTCTTCCCAAGCAAAAAAACAGACTGAAAATTACTGAACGTAGGGTCGACAACCACTTAGCTAGTTCCAACCTGGTGTAGAGAAACTGATATCCCTGCACCAAGCACACCCATCCAGGGTATAACGAGGGGGGCAGGAGGGGACAATGCCGCGGGGCTGAATCACAGGGGGGAGCCGAAAAGTCTTAACAATAACGCAAGTGCTTTCTTCAATACAGTACAATAACCCCCAAAAGACCTTAGGTTCGAACATGGGAACACCAAACTTGTTTCTTGCCCCGGGCACCATCTAAAGGCCAATCAACACTGAAAAGTTGTCGGGAGTAACCGGGCACGATTCTTTGTTTTGTTGCGGCCAGGAGTTGCCGTGCCGAGCCATGCACGAGAGTAGAATTACCGGACGCAAAGAAACAAACAAAGGATTACGCCTGGCAACTCCTGGCACGTCCTCAGTGTAGATTGGCCTTAACCTCGATGTGCTCCTGCACCTATCCCATTAACAATAACTGCAAATACCAAATAAAATAGTTTACTACATTAGGAAAACCTTGTTTTCACTTTGAAGCATAGGCTATATAAAAGCTTTGTGATCGTATGTGTGTTTCAGGGGAGAGAGGGGCTCTAGGAACTCATCTGGAAGCAACAGGGGGCGCTAGTCAAAAAGCGTTTGGTAGCTCTGCCGTAGACCATCAAATTAGCGTCACTAGGAGAAAACGTATTCATAGACACGTTTACTATAGCAAAGAAATCGCCCCAGTACAAAATTAGAGCATTGCTCGAGCTGGCAATAAATTGAAAGTACTATATCAAATGTTTCAAACTGAAAGAGTTTCTGCTGTTTGGATAACCCGAAGTGAAAGCAATTTTATTCAAGTTAAAAAAGTGTTAGATTATTTAACAAGCAGCGTTAGTGCAGAGCAACCTTTAGGTGGTTTTACTTCTTCCTAACCCCACACGTTAACGCCATTACTGATTGTGACACTTTCTTTCAGATATTTCGCGATCAGGTGGAAAAATCTGGTGGTCATTTCAGAAACCTATTTTATTTCGTGAAAGCAAATATTTACACGGCGACTATATTTAAACGCCTACATGCTAAAATGATTAATTAATAAGTTAACAGTATCGCCAGAAAAAGTTATTATTTTGTGCTGACCATATAAAAAACGAGGACCGTCGAGTAACATGTTACTGACAACCTGAGCAAAAGTCTGCTCGCATTAGACCAGGGGTCACCAACCTTCTTGAAAATGAGAGCTACTTCATGATACATATTCATGCGAAGGGCTACCAATTTGATACACACACTTCTGAAAAAAAATTGTTCAATTTGTTGTCAATTACGTTATCATTAATAAAATTTTTAAAGATATCTATCTTTGTGAAGACACTGATCATGTTTATGTTATTTTCAGAACAAACTCGCGGGCGACCCACATGGTCCGTGTGGGCGACCTGGTGACCCCTGCATTAGACGTTCAAAATTGTGCGTCAAAGCTGAGTTTCGGCGCTTGTCGGAGGGTGTTGCTCGCATTTGAAAAGATTTAAGTGATCATCGCTACAAGCTTTATAAATACGTGTTTCGAAAAATATTACGCATGCTTATCAAACAAAACTGAGTCTAGTTATGTTTGCTTCAGATTTTGTTTTATCTTTGCAGTGATGGAAGTCCTTTGTATGACGCTAAACTGCAATCCGTGACGGGCTTGCAATTAAGAAGTATTTCAGTTTTGGGAAACTGGAATGCCACGACTAATTACAGGTGCATTCCGGTCGGAGTTGTGACGTCTGACAGGACTCCCGCTATGTGTATCAAATAGTCTTAGTCCAGGGGTGGGCAAATAGCGGCCAGCGGGCCAAATGTAGCCCGCCACAGCGTTTTCTGTGGCCCGCGGAAGCATTCACGAAAATCTTCAAATCTAAAATATCCTCCAACTCAACACAGCAAACGTTAGTGCTGAGGCTAACTTGAACAGAGATTTGTTTCTATTTCCAGAAGTTATGGCCCTCCGCTGATCGCGGCCTTCTCAAAGTGGCCCCCGAGCCAAATTAATTGCCCACCCCTGTCTTAGTCTATTTTAAGGACAGACTTTTCATCCATATAAACAATCAATTTACGTATGAGGAACCGATAGACAAGTGTGGGATTTTCACCACTCCTGCAACCTGTGCAGTTTTGGACACGCTTTCGTTTGTGATTCTGTGGGGGTGCGTGGTGCCATCTACTGATGTCTGGGCAACTCAGTGACCCTAACCATTGTGCGGTATTGATTTGAAGATTTTTTAAGCGACCATCTTCTCTCATGTATGCAGCTTCTGCGACCTACGCACGCACACGCAGTAATCACGTTGCAGTTTCAGGTTTTAGACTGCAATATGAATTACGAAATGCTATTAAAGCCCCTTTTCTGTTATTTTAGAATCAATTTTGATAATAAAACGCTTCATGATTTCATAATAACAGGTGGCGTGTATATAATATAACTAGCGGTCACAGTGCTGTGTGGTCAATGTGCAAAACCTCTCGATAAAGCAGGATTTGTACTGCCCCCGAATGCCGCGAGATGAAAAAGGATGTCTAAGTTGAGACCAGTTGCAGTTTTGTAGATTTTTCCTGTTTTCTGAGGTTAAATGCGTACATAAGCACGTTTTTGTTTCGAAATGCTCTATACCATTGGTTCCCAAACTGTGGTACGCGTACCACTAATCTTACACGAAGGCATTCAAAGTGGTGCGTGAATAAGCACACTTTTGTTTTTCTTCACAAAAAATATATTCACAGCTATGTTTTATTTACTTATCGGATTCTGTTAATAAATTCCTGCATTTTTTGTGTACTTCCCTTGTTTCTTCTTTAAAATAGACAATATGATTTCTCATAGCCTTTTTGTTCATGTCGCATTTGGGACAATTGCAGTTTTCCAAACTTTTCATCGAATGATATTTGGAAGATTGAGTTTTCCTGGAGCAATGTGGTACCTGGTAAGAGTACTGGAATCACAAATGGTACGCGGTCGGAAAAAGTTTGGGAACCACTTCTCTATACCAATAAGGTTCCCAACTTGGGTAAATGTGGCGCTATGGATGCATTAATGTATCTGAATGGGGACATTTATTGTACAGCCGCAACAAATTAACTTTGACACATACAAACGGAGTCTAACTTCATAGTTCTTAAAATGTAAAAGTTCCATTAAAAATTCAATGGTTATTTGTTATTTTACTCAGCGTTTTTGCTATAAGAAATTTGAGGGGTGTACATACTCATCTGTTGAAATGCTGAAGGCGTACATGATGATCAGAGAAAGGTAGGGAATCCCTGCTCTATTCGGTCGTGAATATGAGACACCGCCCTTACTGAAGGTTTGAATTATTGACAGCCACTTCAATATTTCAACTGCTGAACAATCATCGTGAAGGTTTCGTCGTGAAATAGAGGCACCCTCCGACAGCAAGGTGAGGACAGGAAAGCGATTTGATATTTATGGCTTGAAAAAGGTGAACAGACTTGTCTAGAGAGAGAAACTTGTAACCACATTTTTCGGATTTCAGTTTATTATGTTGCAAACTGCTGCAGATGGCAAAGTGAAAAGACGTGTCGGTGTTTGTCAAAGCAACGTGAAGCGATATATAATTCAATTTGCCCGTTTACGTATTTATCCAAGGCTGACGATGTTTGCATTTCGCACCAATGTCCACTCAGATTACACATATCGTAACCTGCTTATAAGCAAGTGAGAAGGGATTGAAAATTGCACATTGTTTTCATCGCGAAATTGTGGTATGAACTACTGTTCTAATCTGAAAGCTCGATTGGCAGGAATGAAGGTTAAAACACTGAAAATATGCGGCATAAGCAACTGAATGTGAAAACCGTCTGTTCAGAAATTCAGTAAATCAGTTCTCAAAGAACAAAGACACGGCAGTTCAGTAGCGCAGCCAGAATGATGTAGAGAGGCCATGGCTCCCGGAAACAAACTTGCTAAGATTATTCGCTGGCGCCTTATATGAATTCCAACTGTTCGAAAATAAATGGAAGGAACAGTTGAACTCAAGTAGCGACTAGTACAGTAAGTCTGTCGTGTTCTCTCACTGAACAGCGTTTAACGTGACCTTTTGCGATTAGATGCGAAAAGATGCGACGAAAGCATGCAACTTTATTAGCAAAGTTACCATATATTCTGGATAACACGACTCGAGGTACAGCCTAAATGAAATGCAAGGGCTCAGCTTCTTGCAAAGAAGTTCAAATGAGGTGAGGCATTTTTGAGAGAATTATTTGCATGAAGTATTGCCGAACCAAATAGAAACCTATTTGGTCAAGACATGATCAACCCCAAGCGCACCACGCAACGGAGTGTTATGCAACGACACAATGTGTCCTACAGCACGGTTGGCATTGTGGCTAGTGGGTATGCCATGCCAGGTAGTGATACAAAGGTCTCAAGTTTGAAATGTACAGCAAGTCACTGTCAGCGCAGCACACAAATTTAGCTAATATCATACTTCTTACAATTTCGGCCCCTCCCGAACAAAATTCCTGGCTGCGCCACTGCCGCAATTTGGCGAAAAACATGTTTGTTTCAGCTTGAAGTTCTTAATCCACAGGCTTTGCGATTTGAAAAATGTGAGCAATGAACAAAGTAGCAAATTGAGTAAAGAAGTAGCTCACGGTCGTCTTGCTTTCATGCAAAAACCTAACCTACAACTAACGCAGAGGGAATAGCTTCTTAAAAACGCTCAGTTGTTTGACATAAGCAAATGGTTCCAGAGTAGCTCCAATCACGAAGTGGTATCGGTGGAATTCGGATCATTGTTATGGTACAGCGGCGTCTTGTTTGTATAGTCGGCAAGCGGTCTGTTGGTACCTGAGGTTTAATGAATGAGGTTAGTATAACTGAGATGGTGTTGCAGATAGCACTTTTACTTCCAACAGACTTTCTTGTAGTAAACTCTTTAGTGTGATTATGTGACCTTCACAAATAAGATCGGCTTAACGCTTGCTCACAACACAAGTCACAATGTACACAGCTATCTGACGTTTGAACGGTTGGTGATTTATCGAACAGTACGCTTGGTTGCCCCTAAAAAGTTTCCGAAAGAAGTTGAATAAACAGGACGCGAAAAGTCGAGTGGCTCTGGCTCTGACAGTTCCAGCTTCACAGCGCGCTTTTTTGCTGGTCATTTGGAAAGACAGTGATTATGACGTCAAATCTTAAGTGTGAACCGCACATGGCAAACAATTTTTTAGATGGTTCTCTGCGCACGATAACGTGGGTTGGCTCCAGATCTGGGCCAAGGTTTAACTGTTTTGACAAATCCTTAACGAACTCGTTAATTTATGCGTTGGTCACTTTTATGGTCTGAAATGAGTGCCTGTAAAAATAGCAATGAGGACATCAATACGTTGCTTTTCCTGAACAAACGTCTTCACAAAGAAAGTTTTAAATATCTTGTAACACTAACAGTACTTCCACTTGCACCCATTACTCTGAGGCGAATGTACCATATCTAAAACAAAGGTAAATTGCTCTGATAATGTTATGCTTGTGACGCGCGGTAAAAATGCAAGCAAGCGGTCAATTTTTTGATGGAAAAATCTCGAAAATGGTATTTGAATATCATGTACGATACCCGACAACAACTTCGTTATTTAGCAAAGTTCACATCCATTTCAAGTCATTCCTGACATTTTGTTCGTATGTTCATTTGTATCTTTTCGTTTATTTTTGTAAGACAACCTGCAGCACAATATTCGCGTTTGTATAGCAACGAATCTGAAAGTTTAAAAAGCAGAAAATGTAGTTGCGCAAAGCCAACATATTCAATTAAAATTTAGTTCTATTCGATTTTGGTGTGATGGCAATCACTTGGCAGGAATAAAAACTCAAACCTAATGCTATCACGCGGCTCTTCAAACAAAATCGTGAAGAGGCTTTCTTGCGCGAGCCAGTTGGATAATGTTACTCGCATTTAACAAACAATTCCTATTGTATTATTGCGAATCAGACTTAAGGTCGCAGCACTGTAAGACCTTTAAATGGCTTTTAGTTTGTAGTGGGCAGACCTGTAGCATGTACTGGGTGAGTGTAGGTTACAGTTCACTAACTCTCTTTTGGGAAGCTTGGTTAGGTTAACTTCTCCAGTCACTTCGAGGCTATACTGTTAAATTACAATCGGTTTGCAGACAGCATGAGATCGGTTGTCTTGTCTATTTGATGCTTTACTTTCTTGTGAATAAATTCTGCGATGGAAATGTGTTACTGGAAGAGTGTTTTTCTGCGCAAGAAATGTATAGTGAGAGTTTATAGAATGCTGGTTAAATTTTAAGAATGGTACATTGAGAAGGGGAATTCATTTTGTCAAGGTAATTGTGCAGAACAAAGGTCAACAATTTCGAGGAAGGCTTTACTACAGTTTATCGTAAGTTGTTTAAGGAGACACCCTGAACTGATACTGCAACTGAACGTGTGCTGTAGACCTGTACCTCTATTCACAAATTCTGTGAACGACATAATAATAGGGCCATTTAAAGTCATAAACGTCATATTTTTTCTGAGCGTCAGGAAGTTATGAAACGAATTTTAAAACAAAAATCGCACCCCTACGAAGTCTATAACAAAAGTTATAAAGTCATAAAAAGTTTTATTTTCCATGTTAGGTCATAAAATCATATTTTGCATTTTTTCAAACTAATTGAATAAGGAAACCATTAAAACAATCTCAAAATATCAGGTGAAACTAATATTTTGCTAGGTTTAAGCTGTATCCTGCAAAGTGAACCCACTTGGACACCCTGAGAATGTTGGCAAAGACGTAGGTGAACGAAGTTGTTTACATGGGCGTAGCCAGGGGGGCCTAAGGGGTCATGCACCCACAAATTTTCGAAATATCTAGTCATTTTGTGCTTTGGGAGGCGATATTCCAAACAAAATACTATTGTTAGCCTAAAATAAGCAATTTTGGTCCCCCCAAATTTTTTGCCCTCTTCCCTATTTTTGGGCTGGCTACGACACTGGTTATTCGGATGAAATGTAATGCCTAAAATGGATCTTCTTGCTCCCCCAAATAAATAAACCACTGTCCATGCATGCTTTCAATTTGCTTCAAACCAAACTATATGCTTTGCTCATGTTTTGATCTGTTTATTTTTGTGGGGCTTCAACAAACCATGGGCTACCATCTCCTATGCCTATTGTCGTTGGTAATGCTTCTTTGTACAGTAGTTGTACGTTCTAGCTCAGTGATTTTTGTTTGGTAATATAAAGTCATATTTTCTAAAAAATAAAGTCATATTATCAATTGTTTAGGTCATAAAAAATGGCCCTAGCAATGAGCAAAGGAAAATTTCTGTTTTATACTTGCAACTTTCACTTTCAGGTGAAAGTGGTTCACTTCATACTGTTTCAAGCATGCGTTCAATCTGAATAAAGCTTGCATGTACGTTGTGAATGTGGCACATGACCGTGTAGAACAAAGCCTCAGAGAATATAGATGGATGTGCCTCCACATGCTTCAAGAATGCATAAAATACAATAATCTGAAAGACTGACAAAAATTCATTACCTTGATATGTAGTAAAAATGTTATACTTGTAAGAATGTACGCTAATAGACCATGTCGGGTTAACTACTTTTGGGCGAAGGGTTCGTTTCAATACTTGGCTGAATACTGCGGTTTTGGAGTGGCCACTTGCTCGATCGGCGATTTCACCCGAGCAAACACTTGTTCGCAGTACGGCAGCCTTATGTTGGTATCGAAAGCCTACGCCAAATATAGCAACTCTTGGATTGCGTTCCGCGCGAGAGAGATTACTACAAAGTCAAACGGAGATCTCAGTGAACCGACTTGCGCAAAATGTGTTCGCACTGGTAACTCTTTCAGGTAACACAGTCAGTATTGCTAATAATACCTGCATCCATGTCAGCAATGCGAGATCTCTGAAATGGTGACAGACATGATTTAATCCGTTGACACTTTCAGTGTCAAGTGACGCGAATTTACGTCAAGGGCTCTCATGGGTGCCGTGTGACGAGATTGATTGATTTATTGTTTCATATGACTCAGCTGATAAGCAAAAACAATGCAAAGAATCAAACAAACAGATGAATAAGCTCTTCTGGTGATTATATTTTATTATCAGCCAACGTTTCGCCCACCTATTCAAGTGGGCTTCTTCAGAGCAATGAATGCAAAGAATCTTCGTCAAATTTCCTTAAATCTATGTATTTTGGCGTTGTGCACAAAGAAAAACCGCAACTGTGTTGAAAATGAGTTCGTTTCAACGCAGTAATCTACCTCTGTACTAAGTGACGTAGAGTTGTCGCACGTGGTTGTTGATGCCAACCAGGATTGTCAATCTAGCGGATTTTCGGCTAGATCTAGCGGATTTTAATCCTGTCTAGCTGCAAAATAATTGGTCTGGCGCCCTAAATCCGCTATATTCTAGCGGATAATTGGTTTACCGGCCTACAATTGATCTTATTCAAGCGAATTCTGGCGGAATTTTGCAATTTTTCTAGTTTGAAAGGTCTGTTTGGACTTGGCAACCCTGATGCCACCATCCTTTTTAAACTTGGCAGGGAAAGAAAGGTAGGGCTGTAGATTGCTGCAAGACGTTGCAGTGTTGCCGTTGATTTGGTGTAGGGAATGGCTTCTTTCGTGAATGATTGCTTGTAGAATGTTGAAATGTGCGTATGATTGCTTGTAGAGTGTAGACATCACGTTTCTTTTGCACTTTTTTCGGCTACATAGCAACCGGGAGAGGGAGAAACGCCATGTTGGTGAACAACACCATGTGTTATATACTGTGGCAGCCCCGATCACCACATAAGCACGTAAGCATGTAGACAACGTTGTAATTGTTAAAAAAAGCATGGTGGTAAATCCGAATATTAGACCTTAAGTTTATGGCTGAAATGTAAAGAATAATTTCGAGTTTTTCCTCTCATTCCCTATTGTGTAACCATTGAGCCGTAGCCGTGTGTTTTTTGCACCTAACACAAATGTAGGCCTAACAGTTGTAATGAAATGTATTTGAACGACTGAGAGGGCAGTCGGAGAAACAAGCGCAGTTGTGTTACACAATGTTTTCCACTGAAAAAAAGCTGTAACGGTTTGGATGCTGTAGGATAGATCGCATTGTTTCTTCGCTTTATGCTCAGCGTGCACCAGTTCCAACAAGCTTGCAATATCTGTGCATGGCAAAACGAAAAAATTACCAGAAATCAGTTTAAAATAATACTTATTTTGTTTGATAATAAGTATTTTCAGTGATTTTCATTCCTTCCCAAACCTTTCAGATGATCTCGTTGTTGTCTAGACGCCATAGCCTGACCTACTATAATTTGCTTAAAAATTTTTCATTTTCATTTCTTGTTTGCTTGAATTTTGAAATTAAGGTTTATAATTTTTAGTAAAAACTTTGAAGTCGTAGTAAACGTTAGTAGCAATCATTGCCTGGATTTTTACATGTTATTTGGTGTGCTACCGGAAAATTAGCACAGTGGTTGAGTACGCCCTCTGAAGCTCGTAGGCTCGGTTCGATTCCTGCTTGGGTCATATCGGAGACTTGAAAAACGGTACTTCTCGTGCTCGGTGTTAATGGGTGAATGCAAGGAAAAGCTTCATGCACGGTGCTGCCATTGACTTACCACCAATTAGTTTGGCATTGTGGCCCAATCTCTAGAGCAGGGGTCACCAATCTTTTTGAAACTGCGAGCTACCTCTTGTGTACCGAATTATGCGAAAGGCTACTAGTTTGATACACACTTCTGAAATAAAAACTTTGCTCAAGTTACTTTCAATTATATTATTATGATGATAATCATGTAATAATAATTCATGCATTTATAAAGTGTCGAAATCCGGCATGTCGCTCTAAGGCGCTGAACAATGATATTGCGAAAGTGACACGCAAAGCGAATTCAAAAATTCGTTAAAATACACTAAGAACATACTGAAGGACAATTTTGAGGAAAGGCAGAATAAAAAAGTAAGTTTTGAGCAGTCTTTTGAGCGAGGAGAGGTTCTCAGCATCTCGCACTTCCTGCGGCAGGTCGTTCCAGAGGATTGCGGTTTCTACGGTGAACAACCTGTTGCCGTAAGTGGCTGTGCGGAAGGCT
>Ga0210059_1008934_pt1 | contig 15722 bp, 9 predicted proteins | sample Ectturendosymbi2_FD_188042 | JGI IMG/M metagenome (GOLD analysis project Ga0210059, IMG submission 188042) | Ecteinascidia turbinata endosymbiont from Florida, USA - Sample 2 (SPAdes) (version 2) | ecosystem: Host-associated > Tunicates > Ascidians > Unclassified | place: Key West, Florida... | reverse complement strand
GGGGGGGGGGGGGGGGGCGATCGCCCCTCTCTGGATCCGACCTTGGTCGGGGGCCGCAGAAATTCTTCACACGGGCCGCACTTTGGGCACCCATGATGTAGATAAACGTGTTTTTGGGGAAATGACCAATATTGCGCTTTCCATTAGAAGTCGAATTGGTCGTATACAAAAGCATGCAATCATAGCCTTGCGATGTCGTTAGAAACCATACGCTTTTGTATTAAAATACCGGATCCTAGCTGGAGGGGGGCCGTTTTTCAAATGTAATTTTCATCCAATCAATACAAGAGTTAAATTGACATAAACTTGATTTGAGGAAGTAATGATTTTTGTCCGAAAGCAAATTTGTTGGGGGTGCTTCAGCCCTCCTTTGCAACAAGTGGTTTGAGGAAGTGCTATACAGCATTTACAACATCGATACAAATAAGCTCAGATCGCATTCATTGCACTTAATGATTGTGGAGATCAGAAGATAGTTATTGTTTAAAAGTTCAGGGGAGTGGGCCAATACGTGCGACGCCCTTGCTGGTAAGTTCTTATTTGAATTTTAAAGGCATAAGCGGCCATCCCTGGCAGTATTGGTAACTCTAACAGTATAAGCTCTACGAAAAGTATCCGTGTTGTAAAAAAGTACATCACAGCCAAGTGCGAGTGCAGCAGAATCCTGCATTGCAGTGTCACGATTCCGAAGGATGCTTGAAGCCGTCTTTGGACATCCAATGACTGCATTTGTTGAAATAGGCGAGTGATGACGAAAGGCATCGCTGCTCAACTGCAAATACTAGACGTGAAAGAGTTGGGAAAATTAGATTGTGCTCAAACTATCTGTCAATTACTTACATAAACAACGAACTTGTAGACTACTGCAGAGCATAAAGAAAACTTCCTGGATTGCAGCATGATCCGTGCTTCACTGCGGTTTTATCTTTGGCTAATTACAGGGTGCGCTGCGCAAACAACACCGGGGGGTGAAAAACTCCACTGGGACGGGGGTGAAAAACTCCACTGAACTCACGCTTCACGAAAACATCTTGAAATCCTTATGAAGCTTTGGTGAACATCACCACTAACAGATTGAACTTTAGTGGGAAAACCAGCTGTGGCAGCATCATCGCACATTTAACAAGACTCAGACAGCAACGTTTAGTCGGCAGGTAGTATCGCTGCATAGAAGAAAATTCTATTTTCCTTAACAACTTTTGATGTACAGATCTCAACGCACTGGTACCAGCAATGGCATGAGCAGCCATGGGCGTCGGAAGGGAAGCCTTGGCCTCCCTGGATTAAGAAATTTTCGGCAAAAAGTTGTTTTCTTAGTTTCGGGTGGGAAAAAAATTTCACCACTTTTGGTGCCCCCCTAGAATATTTTTGAAAAAGTCCACCAGTGGCCCCTCCCCTGGAAAAATCCCTCCGACGCCCACGTTAGCAGCAAAACATTCTCACGTTCCCTTCCGCTTTAATGGCATCACACACAGTTCATTCTGGGTACATGAAGATGTAAGTCTTTCCCACATATCAGGCACTGCAACAATCATCTTCAATCACATTTAACGCATGTAACGACCCTCTTTGCGCTTCTGATTCTGGCGTTTGGGCCTCACGCCATAATAATTTTTATTAAAACCTTAAACATTCTCATGTTTCATGCATCTGAGGGGAAACCCCAAACCGAAAACCACAGACAATCCGCAACAATTGTACCAGCGTCGAGTCACTTCGACTTATCAGCAACACTGGTCAAGAAAATGGCACGAGTTGCCAAATATCCGTCGCCTACCTGTGCGCTCTTGCTGCTCATGCCAGTATATTTTTGCTCGCAAGCAAAAATTTACAGACCGCATGTTATTTTCACAACGGTCCGCGTTAACACAGTCCGAGTTTGTGCGACAAACTCCCCTCGTCAGCACAACGACAGCGAGACGCCTTTGTAACCAAGCGTTGTGAAGATGTCAATGTTGCTACTGGTTCCGGTCACTACCAAGGGCGTGGTCTTTTGCGGCGACGATTTGAAAGTGGCGCTGAATATGTTGCTGATCGAGCAAGGAATGGCGGCTTTGTGTTGACCATTCGACCTCCATCGATGCAGCGCGGGCTCGTTTCCGCCGCCCAGGATTTCGTCGTCGTAGAACGACAGTGTGTGAGGGATAAACGTGTTCGACGACGGCGAAGGACCGTCCTGCGATGAAACGGCAGAACAATCACTTCAAGGAAACTTTCGAAGCCGTCACCATAAGCAGGAATCATAGGCGTAGCCACGGGGGGGGCAAAGGGGCCATGCCCCCAAAACATTTTAGAACATATAGTCATTTTGTGCTTTGAGAGGCGTTTTTCCAAACAAACCAGTGTTATTCGCCTAAAATCAAATATTTTAGCCCCGCCCAAATTCTTGGCCTGGCTACGCCACTGGCAGGAATCCATTTCGTGCACTGCGTGTTCAGCGGCTGCCGTCAGACGCAGCAAGTGAAACCAACTTTAAAAAATCGACTGGGTTTGGAAAAGATGGGACGAGCGTTTTTTTCATATATACTCGAAATCTATCAAACGTGCAACAAAAAGTTAATCTTTTCCGAAGGCATTCACGGTGAAAGTTTTGTTGTGAGAAGTGTAATTTGCAGAAATGTATTAGGAGCTTTAAACAACAGTAAGTAAAATGGACAATATAAACCAGCGGCTATCTCGCTTATTTGAAACAAAGCCTCCTCGTACGCGACTGTATGCAAAGCAAATAGTAATGAGCTATTATGCACCTGCACAGAATTAGTGTTGACTCAGATCTAGCGACAATCAGAAGTCTCAAGCAAAACAATCTTTGACAATCCTAAAACCGTATAACAACGGCAACAGATAAGTCTTTCTAAATATAGGAATATCGACCGTGATAGCGTCAGGAAACAATCCTTATGTTTCAAACTTCTAGCATGCCGTATTTACTCGATTGTAAGCCGCCCTTGAATGTAAACAGCACGAAATGGTGTTAAAAATTAATGTAAGTCGCACTTGATTGTAAGCCGCATGTGAACATGGGTTACCTAAGCCTCTGAGATGCTTTCTCGCACCAGCACGTTTCGCGTTTATTCGTAACCCTGGCGATGATGCTTCACCACTATAACTGCCTTCTGTTTATCATAATCCCTCCTGTGACGGATGTGCACGTGATGGTGAAGAGAGTAGAATGTGAAAGGAGATATTGGTCGAAAAAAACGTAGCCAAGGAAAGACTGAGCGTCATCTATACTTTCGATAACGTAAAGGAATTTGAAATATCAGCCGCACAAAATGATGAAAAATTTTATAAGCTGCAGTTTACAATCGAATAAATAAGGTATTTTGAAACCTGAATATTTTTATTTTGCTTTTCCGCCAGGTATTACAATATACAAACGCTTTCAAGTTCAATAAGGTTACGAAATTGCCAGTTTCAAAGCCAATCGCAATTCAACAAACAGTTTTAAACTTGCCTACAAATAGAATTTTGTAGTTTGTTAGAACGTATATATTGCTTTTACCACTTCACCTTGAACTTTACTGAAGACATTGCACAAAAAATACACTAGAATTACACGCTATACTGATATTTACATTTAAGAAGCAATGTACCTGAAGTAATGAGACCATGGTGGTTGAACGCAGATGCCAAAGTGCAGGGGTTGGACCACCGCCACAGGCAAGCCATTCTCCACTTGCATCCGCAGCGACACAACTTATCCAACTGCCGTACCCTGACCGGCATGTTTCCTCGTTTTTGTGTGGTTCTAATGTTTGCACGCAGTTGTGATGACGAACATCCCACACCTGCAGAACACCCGATTCGTAGACTTTTACCACAAGATGGTTTGGGCGGGGCATTTAAAAGACTGTCCGAAACACAACACACTTGTACGCTTTGCGATTGGTCAAAACATACTTTGACAACCACAAAACCACATTCACACCTAACCACTATACCGGAATGGGTATATATTGCAGCTCCTCCAGAGCTTCCAAGATTGTGTTGTCATGCAAGTCCACTAAGCGTATTTGAAAAGTTGTTGCAAAGATGGTTATTGTACAAATTCAAAACATCGAGATGTGGCAATTTTGCTTAAAAATTTTTATTACACCTTATTCATATTTTTTGTGGCTTACTTTTTTATTGGTAAGCCATGAAATATTAAATAAGGTGTAAAAACTCTTTGTTGAGGTATGCAGATACTCAGAAGACGGCTAAACAGACTTGTGGGTTTGTGTTTTGTACTTGGATAAACGCATTACAATGTTTGACATTTCATTATACTTATACGTACGAGTAAATAAGATATCAGGTATATTATATTCCTCAACATAATTCATAAAATTAACTTGAAGTCATTGGTGGGGCAATTCATGAAAATAAATATAATGCAGGCGGCAATAATGAAAAGGTTGTGCACCTCTGGTATAGAGTCAGGAAGACGTAACCAGGCTTGCGGAGTCGGAGCCGTAGTCCTAACAACACTAGGAGCCTAAGTCGGATTTTTTTGTCCGACTCCGGAAATTCAATTGGATCATTTTTTACATCACTCTCCTAAGTTGCGAATTCTTGTTGAAATGGCACATTTCTTTTGAAACTTTTGTTGAAACAGATATTTCTTGCTGTGCACCACGACTTCCATTGAATGCTAATTGCTACAAAATTATTACCAGCCAAATTTCATTACCTTTATGTTAAGAGTTGGAGTCGGGAATTTCGGAAGGGTTGGAGTCGGAAATTTTGGAAAGATCAGCATCAGATATTTTACCTCCGACTCTGCAACCCTGGACATAACTAGTATAGAATACTGGCTTCAAATTTGGAAGACTTACTTTAACACAACCATCTTCTGAGGCAGTAATGAGACTATAAGATGCAAGTGTGAGATCATGTATGAACTGTTCATGTCCATCGAAAACATTAATGCAGTTTCCTGACGCAACATCAAAAGCAGTCACTGTACAAGTGTTTCCACCCGTGAAAAGAATTTCACTGGTACAGTCATAATATAAGCAATTGCTGTCCTCTTCAATTTGACTCAAGGCAGTTTGTGATGAGGAAGTGGTGCTCAGTGAAAATGCCTTTACTGCTTTGCAGTTTGCGAGATCGTTCCATCTCCATGCACAGACTGGGCCAGCTCCACCACTTAACAAAAAAAGTTTTGCTGACGCTAGTGCATGGACTGGCCCATTGTGAGCAGCAAACACAAAAATGGGTTTAGAAACATTGTTGTCCTCCTGAATATTCTTTGGAGACAAGGCGGAAGTCAGATTAAATATGGCAATGAATCCAAAGTTATTGCCAACTGCCAGATAGTTTCCACAGGGAGATATTGCTGAACAGTACACAGTAGCATGAAGTGTGTGCCTCCATTCCATTGTTTTTCTTTACAACAGGTCTCTCTTTGTTACATCTACACAACGATGCACTTTGTTTATACAAACTGGTTTACTAACTTCTGCAAAACCACAATTTACACTTACTTTCAAGAATGTTTCAAAATCCTGGATACTACAAATATATACCGTTAAGGCACCCTGCAACCTTCAGCCAAACACTAAAGAAATTGAAAATTGCTAACTAAAACTATTTTTACTGGGTTTATAATTTTGTATACTTGACGCCCTGTTTTTTTTGAAGAGACATTTCGGTCATCGTTTGCTGGGACGTTTTGGTCATTTGTTTCACAGTTGTATCAAATCTCACCATAACAGCATTCATTAGCCTATATTTTCAGACATTCTAACTGAAATGACTTAATTTTGTTTGGTCATTCCAAAAACATTTCAGTCTGCTACCGGAAAACGACAGAAAAAAAACAGCTTGACACTATGTTCAGTTGCATGGTCAAACACATTCCATATATTTTTTTCTCTTTGCTTTTTGATATCAGAAAGCATTTTTAGGCACAGGACAGCTTCTAAAACAGTGAAATGCACTTGCTTAAATTTTCATACTGTAGAACAGACAGAGCAAGACAACAGGGTACACAAAAATTCAACAATTTAATTTCAGAAACACAACTCCTTCATACATTGAAAAGACATTGTGATTACAATGCCGCTGAGTAGTGATGCAAGTTTTCTATCCAAATTTATCTTCACTACATTCATGTGATACAAGCTGTTCACTTCAACTTGGCATGGTTCCTAAAATAACAAATAGTGCTGCTAATGTCAGTAGAAACGATGGGTTTATCAGGAGGACAAAAAGTTTAGTAAATAACTTTTATTGGAGCATTTGGCTAAGCCGCAAAGGCCACATATAAAAGTTTAATAAGATGTACACAAGAACACAATAATACTAAATCATAACACATTACAAGGGAAGGTGATAGTTTGTAAACACACACTATATTCGGAAGAATGGCTTCAAGAACATTTCAAATCTTGAAGAACTGGAAATTGAACTACTATTCTGGAGTGTGAACATACCATGGCTATGCCTTTTTATCTTTCACACTACTCATCACATAGCAACAAGGCTGTAACATTTCAAGATCTTAAGAAGGTAAGTAAATTAGGAGCTACTAGAACAGCTATGTCCAGCCAAAATGGCTTACTGATCCAAAAAGAATGTCAATATCTTGACCAGGGCCACCCTTTGAATGACATATTATTGAGGGCCGCACATTCAATGGCTTACTTTCATCTTAGCCAACTAAATTTAGCTTAAACTATATACTGAAAGTATTCAAATCCTAACTGCAATGGCAACAGACGTAATAAAGTGGCACTGAGGACCACCTGCATCAAAAATGTTAAGTTCAAGATTAATTATCAAAGTGATGAGCTTGTAGTTCACTCATGTCCACTCCTTTGCCTGCAGAATCTAACGTTGCAAAACTTGCGAGGGCGTTGTTCTACTGTTGCTCTTTGTTGTCTTAACAACATGGCAACGAATCTTCAAAGGTTCAATTCCAATTACGGTAATTAATGCGTTTTTCTGCATCTGACTGCTGACCTCAGAAATCTTTGGCAGGTGATGCAGCGATACAGTGACTGCTGATAATGGTAAGTCACATATAGTTTCATATTGTGTGAAAAGCATGAGTGAATCTACAGCAGTGCTCCCACAAGTTTGAAAAATACATTATATTGTGAGATTGTGACCAATGTGCTTGAGTGAATAGCTTAACACTTTGGCACCTTGGCGGATTCGGGGATTTTCGAAAAAAAACGCCTAAACGCACGTGACTTTGCACGGGAATATCTCTGCTCCTGTACGGGTTACGGACCTGGTCGAAGCATCAAAAGACGCAGCAAGTCTTCTAGTCTGCACTCGAAAAAAAAATTTTTGCTTGGGGAGTGCAGGTTTTTTGTGAGTGGCGTCATAAGTGGAGGATTTTAGGCCACCTTGGCCAACTTTGCCTGACACTGGGCGCTAACCATTAGGTGGTAGTATTTCGCTGAAGTTTTTACTGGAAACTAGGCTTCAATCCGAGTCTTTTGATACTTTGGATGACCTGCTGGGGTTTCAGGTTCAAAAGTTATGATCTAAACTGGTAAACATATTTGACTAATTAACTAATTAGATAATTAATTAATTTGTTTATTTTAGATCATAACTTTTGAACCAGAAACGCCAGAAAGTCGATCAAAGGCTCAAAAGACTCAGACTCGAGCCTAGTTTTCAATGAAAACTTCAGCAAAACACTTTGGCCTAGTGGTTGGGCCCTAGGCCCGGCAACATGAGCCAAAATGACCCCAAAACTACTTCAGTTATGATGTCACTCACAAAAAATCCGCAAGCCCCAACCAAAAAAATTTTTTTCGAGTGCAGACTAGAAGACAGAAGTCTGGCCAATCTGTTTGAGCCCTTGAACAGCTCTCTGGCGCAATCAGCAGAGGAGCTAGGGCATTGGTAAGGCAACTGAAAACTGCTGTTTTTAGGCCGAAATCGAAGTACGAATATATCGTACGCCGGCTCTTGCTGCGTCTTTTGAGACTTTCACCAAGTCTGTAGAGCATACAGGACAGGAAAAATTCCTGCGCAAAGCCACGTGCGTTTAGACGTTTTTTTTCTGAAAATCCCTGAAAGCAGCCGGACGTCAAAGAGTTAAATTATGACTTAATTGCTATAGAAAGTGCTCGCAAAAATGGATATTACGAAGCTTGTGAAAAGTAAAAGCATTTCTGATACGAGAAGTGTAGAAAACAATTTGGATGAAAGATTTCAGAAGTGAGTTCTGTTCAACAAGCACAGACTAATGAGAGAACCGCAAATGTATTTATTGATAGCTCAGGTTCATTTCAGAGTCAGTTGTGTGATTATGCGGCAATTCAGCAAAATCTGTAATAGATAACAGAAAGTACACCTTTGTGGCAAATTCGTATACAGCTCCACTTTAAAAAGATTTCAAAATAGATGCGAATGGAGCGTGTGCTTACATGGGGCATTTTCTTTGTGGTGTAAAAGCAGCAAAGCGTTTTGTGAATGTCCATTTGCATCGCAACATCAGCTACCTGAAAAAGATAAACAAATTGTTGACATTCCACCTACCCCTGGAAGAATTTTTGCGGACGACCATGGCTACTTTCAACCCTTTCAGCAAGCTTTCAAGCTTTGATATATGAGCAAGTCAGGCTGAGCTAACCAAGTACGAAATTGAAAACTAAACAAAACATATTATGATGACACAAGCGTTCTTGAATAGTTTACTTTTTACTACATAACTGAAGATGGTGAAGATGAAACAAATCTACAGAACATATACATTGTTTATTCTTGATTCTTGAATGTTCAATGTACTCAATAGTTCAAAAATGAACAATTTAAAAACTATTCAAGAATTTTCAAGGACACAGAAAAATATTCAAGGGCAACAAGATGTTTTTTAAGAATCAAGGACATAACGAGTTTTGATAGCAAATTCAAGGACAGTCTTTGGCGCTCAAGGACGTCTGGCGTACTTAACTCTTTGGCGTCTGGGTGGTTTTGGCAATTTTCGCAAAAAAAAAGTTTTCGGTTGCCTTACCAACGCCCTAGCTCTTCCGCCGATTGCGCTAGAGAGCTGTTCAACGGCTCAAACAGATCGGCCAGTCTAGTAGATTGCACTCGAAAAAAAATTTTGCTTGGGGGGTGCAGGTTTTTTGTGAGTGATGTCATAAGTGGAGGACTTTTAGGCCACCTTGGCCCACTTTGCCTGGCCCTGGGCGCCAACCATTAGGTGGTAGTATTTTGCTGAAGTTTTTACTGGAAACTAGGCTACAATCCGAGTCTTTTGATACTTTGGATAACCTGCTGGGGTTTCGGGTTCAAAAGTTGTGATGTAAGTTAGTAAAAATATTTGACTAATTAGCTCATTAATTAATTAAATAATTTGTTTATTTTAGATCATAACTTATCAACCAGAAACGCTAGAAAGTCGATCAAAGGCTCAAAAGACTCAGACTCGAGTCTAGTTTCCAATGAAAACTTCAGCGAAACACTTTGGCCTAGTGGTTAGGCCCTAGGCCAGGCAACATGAGCCAAAATGACCCTAAAACTACTTCACTTATGATGTCAGTCACAAACAATCCGCAACCCCCAACCAAAAAAAATTTTTTCGAGTGCAATCTACTAGACTGGCCGATCCGTTTGAGCTCTTGAACAGCTCTCTAGCGCAATTGACGGAGGAGCTAGGGTGTTGGCAAGGCAACCGAAAATTGCTGTTTTTTAGGCCGAAATTGAAGTACGAATATACCGTAGACCGGCTCTCAACGTGTTAACTAGGACATACTGATGTATTGTACCATGGTACATTAGGGTGGCTCACCAATATATGGAAAAAAAAAATGTGTACAATTTTTATCTGCCACCCTCTGAAAATGTGACGAGTCATGAAAAAAAGCATTGTGCAAAATATTTTTTGAATATAACAAGGTTTAAAGATGGCACAAAGACCTGATAGATCAAACAAACCATATGTTCAGCAAAGCCCCGCAGTTTGTACCAGAAAGCATTTCTTCATTATTTGGTCACACTGTGTCGTTGTTAATGCATAGACGGTGGCAGTAGGCTCGCTCCACGTAATGACCACGTCATTTCCATTAGCGACTGGCAAGTTGCCTCGTGGTGAAAGCCTTAGTAGGGCAGATGACTAGCCAACACTTGTCCGCGTCATCCAGATGGTGCTAGTATTGAGGTGTCATCCAGATGCTGTTAGTATTGATATGTTTTCACGTGCAGCTTCTTTCTGGTTAAGCTTTGAGAATTTATTGTTTCTGCAGCATACATAGCCTACATTAGGACAACTTCTTCCACTTTGAAGTATCTGGACAACTTATTTGATATGGCTGCTCAGGATGCATTGCAGGTGATGAAAATCGAAGAGGACAAACAATTTCTTCTTGCTCAGCGAGAAGAAGGTTGTCATGGAAGGATGGGAGGAGTTGACAAAACGTTGGCAGATAAAGAAAAAAGGGCTGAAAAGAGGAAATCTTCTCAAGCAAATTACAATATAATATTGGAGCAACCCGGCCCATCACATGTTGACAGAAACCAGATCAAATTCAGTTCTACAAGTGGTGAGGAAACTGATGAAGAATATACTCCTGTTTCTGATTCAAAGCCTTCAAATCCAAAAAAGCCACGAACAACTGAAAAAGCTAAAAATATCATGACATCTGGTCTAGCAGCATCTCTGGATCGCACTAGTGTTTCTAACAGAAATGCTGTTTACAATCTCTCAAAAGTTTTAGCTAGTGTAAGTCAGAACCCATCCCATGTTGTCCTTAACCGTTCATCTGTTGGACGTAAGAGAACTGATTATCGGCTTAAGGTTGTCCAAGAAATTAAAGAGCATTTTTATCCTAATGAACCTTTGACGGTCCATTGGGATGGGAAGCTTCTTGAAGATCTAGTAGGGAAGAAGCATGTTGACCGCTTACCCATATTTGTTTCTGGGCATGGTATTTCTAAGCTTCTGGGAGTGCCAAAGCTTGTTTCTGGCACAGGAGAAATGGTAGCAACAGCGGTTTTTAATACAATCACAGATTGGGGTATATCTGATCAGGTGAGTGTCATGTCTTTTGATACCACTGCATCGAATATTGGTCATTGTGCTGGTGCATGTTTGCTTCTGGAGAAAAAGCTTGGGAAAAGTTTACTCCATTTGGCTTGTAGGCACCACATAATGGAATTAGTCCCAGGAAATGCATTTGGAAAGTCATCTTCTCCAAATGTGATTCTTTTCAAGAGATTTCAGAAAAAGTGGGCATTTATTGATCAATCATGTTATCAGCTTGGCCCAGCAGATGAACATTTGAAGAAACATATTCTTCTTGTTCTTGCTGACATTCTATCTTTTGCCAATGCAGAGTTTCGTGTAAAGCACCCACGAGATGACTATCGTGAACTTCTGGAGCTTACCATCATTTTATTAGGGGAAAGTCTGCCAGGTGGAGTTGTGTTCAAGCGTCCAGGTGCATTCCATCATGCTCGCTGGATGTCATAAGTGCTGTACTGCTTCCAGATTTGGCTTTTTTGTGACCAATTTAACCTCACAAAGGAAGAAGAGATTGGAATCAGAGAAGTGTTTGTTTTGTTCATTATTTTATGTAAGATCATGGATGAAATGTTCATTGCTGACTGAAGCTCCATGAAGGGATCTGCAGTTTATGAAACAACTTGTTGAATATAAAACAATCAGCCCAGCTGTAACAAAAGCTGCTTCTGAGAAGTTTTCCAACCACATGTGGTATTTGTCAAAGGAATTGGTAGCTTTAGTATTTTTTGACAAGTCCGTGACTTTGGCAACCAAGCGAAAGATGGTCAATTCTCTTGAAAAAGTGCCAAATAAAGCGACCATGAAACGCACCAAATTTGACCTCAGGCTGACTGAGAAAAAAGAGCTGGATGACTTTGTATCAAAAAATACATTGCAACTTTTAAAAAAATTACAGCTTCCTCAGCAATTCCTTTCCAATGACCCAGCCAGTTGGGCAGACTGAGTTGATTATCAAACAGCAGAAAAACAGTTTTGTCTTTGAAAGTCGTTAATGACCATGCTGAAAGAGGTGTAGCCTTAGTACAACGGTACAATAAAATATTGACAAAAACTAAAGAGCAATTTCAGTTTCTACTACAGGTAGTTAGCCAGCACCAAAAGAAATTCCCAGACAGTCGTAAAAGTCCTATTGTACATATTGACAATGATTAAACAATACTGCATGATGAAAAATTGGCTCATTCCTTTCAAGTTTTCCCTATCACAAACGATTTCAATTGCATGTCTGTTTGTCAATGATTTAGCGATTTGTTGTTTTTCTATGCGTTTTACGATGTGATAGATTTCAATTGCATGTTTGTTTGACAATATGATTTAGCACTTTGTTGTCTTTCTATGTGTTTTACAATGTTAAAGCCAGATGTGTTCAATAATGCAACAAACTGTTCAATTCCAAATATGCATTTATTTTTTAAATATGCATCAAATCCATGAAAATTGAACATCCTTGTGCCACCAATAAACCTTGTTCTTTTTCAAAAATATTTGGCACAATGTCTTTTTTATGATGCATCACGTTTTTATAAGGTGGCAACAGCGAAAATCAGAAAATAATTTTTTGAGCCACCTTAATGGAACATTGACAAAGAAATTAGCAAAATCTTGGAACTCCACTTAAAATTTGTACATTGTAACAAGCAACGCGCATTAACGCGCTATAAACTGTCACCTTCTCTAGTGCTTTGTGCACAGGAGATCAAGCTAACAATAAAAACGGCTGAGGAGAATATAGTCTAGGCCGTCTTTATTTTTCTTATTGCACTGTCTATAAGTGCCAGGCTGAAAGTTGAATTTTAAGTAACGCAAATGTGGAACATCATTTTTTTATGCAACCAGTTTTATGGAGATTCCATTCTGAGATGCAGCTTCCCTGCATCATAAGTCATAATCTTTATATTTTCTGTGTCTTGGCTTATTAATCCTGAAATGTTTAGCTCAACTTTTGTTGATGTGTTGCATCGAATCTTATTGCTTATTGCTTCATGTTCCAAAATATATATAGAGATGTTTTGTTCATATATTGGCATTGAATTATTAAATTCACTGAAATCCTTTATTTTTGAACAAGTTCCTTAATCACTTGTTGTCCATAACGTAATATGGCAAAGTTGCAGGCTTGCTTTTTCAGTTGCATATTTTCACATCTAATCACAACAGGTCACATTAAATGCTGTTCAGTGAGAACATGACAGATTTACTAGGCTAGTCCCTACTTGAGTCCTACTGTTTTTTTCAGTGAAAGAACACCAATATGACAGATTTACTAGTCGCTACTCTTGACAGATTTACTACTCTAGTCCGACTGTTATCTAAGTTTATTTTCAAACAGTTGAAATTGATCTAAAGCACAGCAAAAAATTGCATTAAGTTTCTTTCAAGACGGAAATGCCTCTTCAGTATCATGTTGGCTGTGCTGCTTTTGCAAGGTACATGTTTATTGTTTGCCGTTAGTTAAGCCTGCACAACATACGGCCCGCGGGCACCATGCAGCCCATGTGTACTTTTCTTGCGGCCCATAGGAGCTTTCTCATCTCAATTGCAGAAAATGTTGCCAAAGTCTGATTTTGGATAATTAACAACAGAACCAACTCTAGCCTCACGGCAAGCTTCTGGAGAATCTGCCTGCTCATTCCTGCTTCAATATGTGTTTTTAAACAAAAAACTAGTTTCCTTTTTGTGAAATAAACTGTTATTTATTTACTTTCGCCATTTTTATGACTTACAACTTCGGATAATATTATCATTTCAGAATTTCTTCCAAACTACAACAGAATAATTAATAAATTATAAACTCTTGCGGCCAGAGGCAAACTATGTTGATCAATTTGACCCTTTGAGCTTTCTGAGTTGTGCAGGCCTGCCATAAAGAATTTTAATTTGACTTATGACCTCAGGAGTTTCAAGCAAAGTGCTATATTTCACAGGCCATGCGGTAGTCAGGTTAACCAAAGAACCGTTAAGGCTGTTCAGTGAGAACACGACATAAAGAAATAGGCTATTGCTTTTTTAACTTTTACAGGTCAGGTGTCTTAACATTCTGAGTAATTTGTCACAGCCTACTGTATATTTGGAGACAGAAATGTTTAAAAATAATGGTGACTTTTTTCCAGCTGTATAGAGTAACAGTATGCTTACCAATTGCCATTACTGTTACACGCAGGTCAGGGGTCTGCAAATTTTTTTGTTCAAACTGTTGTGTAGCATCTTATGCACCTGGCATGTGGATATTAGCACTATTCCTGCCTATTCTCCTCACTCTTGTTGTGCTACAGTAAATTCCCTGCTGTCCATGCGCCATGTGGGCAACAGCATTCATCACGTTCTTTACCAAACCTGGCATGTGGATATCAGCACCACTCTTGCCTATTCTCCTCACTCCTTTTGTGCTGCAGTAAATTCCCTGCTGTCCATGTGGACAAACAGTATTCATCATGTTCTTTACCAAACAATTTTTTTCTGACAGATGTTGCACGTTTTTGTCACCCACATAACAGTAGTTTATTAGCCTATCAGTATTATGCACTCCTTCACCACTGCAAAATATCGAGGATAAGAAGACATAATCGTTACGTTGATTCGTGTAACGGCTTGAACAAGTTTGGGAATCACTGCTCTAAACACACATTACCCCACAAAAGCGGCTACAGTAGTCAACACAAACGCAAACATCCTGCCGGATACACTCAATCCAATGTCAATCCTGTTCTTGTTCAGAACGCAACAGTTGTGGACACTTTTGCTCAGGGCCACTATTCTATAAAGACTCTGCCAGACAGGCTGGTTTTGCAGCCACAAAAGCTGAGGCTGCAAAATGCCAAAAATATCATGACCTCCAACGCAATTACCACTTACAACCACTGGCAATTGAGACCACTGGTATGTATGGCAAGTCCACTGCCCCTTTTTTGAGTGGTCTTGCGAAGAAACTTGTTGATGTGTCTGGCAACCCCAGGGAGTGCCAGTGACTCCACCAGCGTCTGTCCCTGGCTGTGGTCAGGGGAAATGCTGCCAGCATATTGGCCTGTGTGCGAGTTTGATCAAACTTTACGTGTTCTTTTTCAAGTAGCTGCTTTTAACATACTGATCACCATCACTGCCTACCACTTGCCCCTGTATCAATGTGTAGCTATTGCCTTCCGAATCCTCGTTCTTTCTGTAAGTTTCATTTTCCCTCAGTTGTGCAGTGTTACCTTGTGCATTGGTTAAATATCTTGTCAATCGTATGGCCTATGATGAGAGTACAGCGTGGTTTCGTGCTCAACATTGCTTGAAACCTCTGAGGCTAGTAACAAAAAAGTTCCCGTTCTGTTTGAACAACTCTCCTAGGCTGTAGTGCAGTCCCCGCACTCTCGAGCCTACCCTCCTCGCTTCACCTTGTCAGTTGTCACTATTGTTGCACCACATGATTTCCTGCTTGACATGATTTCCTGTGATTGACATAGAGAAGTCTTCATTCAATCCCCTTGTCTTCACAACAACTGGAGGGATGGCACCAGAATGCAACAGAGTAAACAAAAGGCTGGCAGAAAAAATAGCTGAAAAACGCAGGGAGCCACATGCATCTGTCATAACGTACATAAGGACAAAGCTCAGGTTTGCTCTTTTGAGGAGCACCCTCTGCAATACGAGGATTTCGAGGCAAACGAAGTGATGCTCACCTCCAAGACCTCACTGACATTGACTTCAGCCTAATTCCTAGGCCCACAGTCGCATAAAGCTGAATGACGGTGTCAATGACATGACA
>Ga0210059_1008933_pt1 | contig 15722 bp, 6 predicted proteins | sample Ectturendosymbi2_FD_188042 | JGI IMG/M metagenome (GOLD analysis project Ga0210059, IMG submission 188042) | Ecteinascidia turbinata endosymbiont from Florida, USA - Sample 2 (SPAdes) (version 2) | ecosystem: Host-associated > Tunicates > Ascidians > Unclassified | place: Key West, Florida... | reverse complement strand
CGAGAATTTTCAAAAAAATATGATGGATTGATTGCTCGTAACAAGAAACTTGGTTGTGATCACTGTGCCAAATGTGACTCTATGAACATAAAAGGAATTTGAGTTTCACCTGAATGGGCAAACTGCAGTGTCGAAACCTCAGGAAAGACTACAACCATTATGCAAGCGTATCTCAGGAAAAAATGAAGCAGCATTTTTCATCAAAGGCACATAGGCTATGTGTAAAGCAAGAAGAGTATCATGCATGTGATGCAATTACGAAAGTTCGGTTCAGTTCATTCCCGTAGCCAATGGCCGTTGGGGCGCTTTAGCAGCATGCACGATCGTTTGCCAGTTATTCTGGTTCCAACAGTTTCTTAAACAATGTTCGTGGCTCAAGCCAGTCCATGAGTGAATATTGTCAATCCAGCTGGTCTTTGGACGACCTTGAGTTCGTTTACCTGATGAAGATCCTTGCATTATACTGTAGTGTTCGCGATAGAGTCCGTGTGCCTGGATACGTGCCCAAACCAGAGATGATCGGATAGTGGATTTTTACTATCCGATCCTATCCTGTTTTTGAAAAATGATATCCGTATCCGATCCGAATCCTGTTTTGGTGGAAATCATACTATCCGTATCCGTGAACAATTGGAAAGTGTATTGTGATGCACAATATACATTTTTGTGCTGTGTCTATTTTGCCTTGTGAGGCAAAAATAACTGCTGGAGCTATTTTGCCTTTAGCTGAACACGATTGGTTACAGTAGTCACATGACAAGCTAGGAATGCATGTCCTGCTTAGATGACCATGACATCTATAACAGCTCAGACCCATGCATGGATGATGGTTGTCATGGTTTCAGGGTTGGCAACGGCAAGCAGTTAACAGCTTCTTGTTTGCATTAAGTCAACTGTAGACTAAACCTAACTCTAAACACTGAACCCTAAACCTAAAATTTGATCCTAAACCTTGACCATAACCCTTAGCCTAAGCCCTTTAAACCCCAACTGATTGTCTCTGCATATTGTAGGCCTACTTGCTACATGACTACTTCAACCAATTGTAATCAAATGAAGGCAAAATAGTCCCAGCACAAGTTTTGCCTCATGAAGCAGAATAGACACTACCTGAATGTGTTGTGCCACTTTGGCCCTGTCATGCTTATAAGCAGAAAGTTTGACATGTCTTGCAAGCTTGACTTATCGCGTAACCTAAGTACTTTTCCGAGTCAATTGCATGAAAAAGCAAGCTGAAGATTTGCCACACAGTCCCGTCGTCATGGGGGGGCATTGGTTGGCTTAGCGTCTCCAAAACAAATCTCCAAGCCCCTCCCCCAAATCGAAATATGAAGCACTATAAAAGAGTGGTGTTTGTTCAAAGTTCAGAATGTCAAGCTTCACTGCACAAATGTAAAGCTCCCCTACAGAAGACTCTCTGGTGACGGTTCTGTTGCCACACCAAGCCTTTCAATGATTAGCCATTTATTTGGTAACAATGGTTGGATTTTAACACCATCCATGAGTTCACATTCATAATTTCATTTATTAATCCAAACCGTTGTTGCACTTTTACTAAATATAACTACATAGCAATGCTAGTCTACAAACCAAAACTGCATTCAAAACAATACCCTGGCTCAAAATGTGTCGTTTATATTGAAATTACCGACTAAAAATTCAGTGTAACAAGTCATTGTAACAAAAGAGCAATTTTGCATATCATGTTTAAGAAAGAAAAAAGCTATCTGGCCTGATATCATCCAAGAACCAGTCAATGCAGGCTCACGTAGAATACAGTAGGCGTGAAGACCGCAAGGTCTGCTGTAGACTACAGACCACATTTAAAAGAGCTGCAGTAGAGTGCTCTAGCTAGTCTAGACTGCAGATCACAGTAGGCCTACACTAGCTAGCTTTAGTCCAGGTACGCAGCGAACAACGTCCTTAATCATTATGTATTCTGAAAGAGCCCTATCTTGCCACACCAGGAACAGATTCATGCTGACAAACTTGGCGTGTCCAATCAACAGATTAAGAGTGGGAATGGGATCAGTATTACACTACGGTACAGAGATTACACCATAGGCAGACCAGACGCGGAGACATGGCAGTGGCACAGAAGGCTGAAAAGATGCTTCTGAAGATAATAAAAAATGTATGATTGTGCAATGTGCAACTTTTTCCAGAAGTCTGAATCATCGAAATATCGAAAAAAGCGTTTCGGATATCCGTATCCGGTTCCTGTTCGAAAGCAGTTTTTGGATATCCGTATCCGGTTGCAAACTCACTATCCTGCTGGATATCCAACCGGCAAACCGGTTAGTGATCATCTCTGGCCTGTAGCAGAGTAATTACATTCTCTACTAGATCTAAAGGAATTTAAAACTGCAAACCAGGACTTCAACTATAGCTAGAAGGCTGCTGTACAGTTGCTGGAAGGCTGCCAGACAGCTGCTGGACGGCTGGAAATACAGCAGCCTCAGCCAAAGAGATCCGAAGTCAATGAAGCGTGAAAAACGTCATAAATACGTCAAATCAGTAGAAGCAACCGGATTGGAAGTTTACAGATAAAAATGGTGGTGTTTCCTAGCGACACAGGAAATGTCAATACCTTTAGGGACTTTCCAAGTAAAACGAGTATATAAGAGCCTGATGTTTCGTTTCAAGTTCAGAGTTTACCAGCATCACTCTCTGATGGTTCTCTCTCCTTCGATTGTACTGCCCATTCTGGTCAGACAATAGAAGTAAAATGAAGACTCTGCCTCCAGCCGATCTCCTGGTTTCATGGATTGGATGTGAGTGCTGTTTCAAGTTATGATTTGCTCTAACTTGACTCAGCTTGAGTCTTCAACATAAAAATGAAGGTAGATTCATTTTTAGTTAACAGAAGTGGCTTGTCCCCGTGAGATTCTGTCACTCTGTTTCACGAAACGGCTTGTCCGGGGTCCCCGCTGACAAACTGTTTTATAAATACCTTGTTAAACCTCTGCCACTATGAACCATAAGTTCTAAACACACTTGGACATAAACTTAAAATGTTTGTCTTCACGAAACTCTATCACTCTGTATAGAGAATTAACTTTATCAGAATGAAATTCTGATACTCTGTTTCATAAAAACAGGTTATTCAAAATGAAGCTCTATCAACCAATCTTGTAAAAAGATTGTATGAAATAACCCCTGTCAGAATGCTTCATTAAGAAGCTAGTTGTGTAAAAACTTGTGAAAAGACAAAGATTTAAATGTCAATTGAAAAACATAATTACACCATGTTACACAAAACATTGTATTATTTAATAACCCATCTCAATGTATATCGAAGTGAAACCAAAGTATAAGGTGAAACATATATACTGTAGAACTAAGTTATGTGACAAACTAACTGTTAGTAGGATCCGAATACTGAATCAGGAACTAGCTAGACCCAGAAGATCTATTGAATCATAACTTCCTGTCTTAAGGCAGAAGCCTAAGACAGGAAAAACGAACGACAGCAGAATGCTATCATAAAAATTCTATAACTTATAGTGAAACATTCAATTGACGATAGAATCAGACAGGAGTAACTTCTCCTAAATCGTACGAGAGAATTATGTTGCTGTTTGCAGGATGCCTCCCTTGTGCACATGTGGGATTGTTTCGAGAGCGAGCAAGACATGTGCCTAAACTGCAAAAGATTTTAAATTGGTAAGTGTTATTATCTGATTGTGTTGCAATGTTAGTTTTAAAAATAAAATATATTTTACACGATATCATTGGTGATGTTTCTCTTTATACTAATAGTAATAGAAGGAATGTCAGAAGTCTTAGGGAGGTCGCATGAGTATAGACTCACTGATATCTTCCTTGGTTTAACTGCTAGAAGCGAACCCACGTAAATAGCGATACGTTAGACCTAAAGAACACATTCTTGAAGTCTACCATAGACCCAAAGAAAACGTGTTTACAGGCCCAAACCACAGTAATTTGCGGCGTCTGACAATTTGTATCAGCGGTTCAAATTCGCCGATCATGGAGGTGACCTCTTGCGTTACTGAGATGTTGGTGCGGTGCGCGGTGTGGGGAATCTGGAGTAATCTGCGGAAACACCGCATCTCCAATGCTTACAATTACGAAAAGCATTGATAAAATGAATGAGAGATATATTGCCTCTACTTGCAGAGTTTTCAATACAGTCTACAGTTTGGCAAAAAGATGCAGGCCATTTTCCGATATTGAAGATAAGTTTGAACTTCAAATAAGAAATGGAGTAGATATGGGTGTTTGACTTCATTCTCGCAAAACTGCTGTAAAAATAGTTGATCACATTGCAAAGGATATCAAGAATGAACTATTCACAAAAATCATTGAACAAAACCTAAAAATTTGCGTCATCGTGGATGAAGCTTCAACCATATCTAATAAACCAGTTCTCATATTTTTTTTGAAGATTGAAGATGATTGTGATGTCTCACTAATAATATTCTTTGATTTGGTCAAATTGGAGGAACAAGGAGCAGAACAAATATACGCGTCTCTGTTAAAAAGTTGATAGATATACTTCAAGAAATTTCCTTACTGTCTAGTGCTCTTGAAGCCAGAAATTTAACACTGACAAAAGCTGAGCAGCTAATAAAAAGGACCATTAAGGTATTTGAAATGCTAAAAGAAAGCAAGGGAAACTATGAAAAAAATCGATGTTATAGCTGCTTCAGATTCTTTTAAGGATATTCATTTTGTTGAAAATAACAAAGTCGTTAGCCTTCCTCGTCAAAAGCTACTTGAAACAATAACAGAAAATGTGAGAAAACGGCTGATGAACTGTGACAATTTAATATCAAAGAAGAATGAACAAGATGACATATTTCATGATCTGATTAATTTTCTCGATCCCAATTCTTGGAATTTTAAATATTTCAGTCATATATATGACTTATTTGTAGAAAGTGCTCGAAAAAATGGATATTAAGCAGTTTATGAAAAGAAAAGGCATACCGGATAGACGAAGTGTAGAAAACATTTCAGACAAAAGATTGAGAATTGAGGTTCAACAAGCACAGACTAATGGGTTGGAAAGGCTAAAGAGTTTTGTGAACGTCCATTTGCATTGCATCGTCAGCAACCTGAGAAGGATAAGCAAAATTTCTACGTTGACCCCATGGAAAAATTTCTGCAGACGCCCATGGTTGCACTGATTTTGATCTAATTCTTGGGTCATAAAGCGTGGTGCTGTTTGGTTCAATTCTTTTAAGTCACTCAAAAAACGATAAATGCCAAAGTTGTCAGTTTCCTTAACCTACATGCTAACCAAACCAAAATCTCTACAATTTTGACGCGTGGTGAACAGCCTAAAAACATGAAAAATCACTAGGAGTCTTTTGATATCCAAGTGCGAGGCCCCTAAAAGCGCGAGGCCCCGGGCATTTGCCCGGTTTGCCCAATGGTTAATCCGGGCCTGGGTAGGGGGTCTGGGTCAATTTTCATTGGAGGGCCCCTATGACGTAATTCATGACGTCATCGCTTGTAAATATTATGTTTTTGCTGATTCGCAACGTTCTCGTTTGCTTTTTCCGGTAGTCGATTATGTGCCTGCCGTATTAACTCGATTGTCAGCCGCCTTTGATTGTAAGCCGCACGAAATGGTGTTAAAAATTAATGCAGGCTGCCCTTGACCGTAAACACACTTAAACATATAGGCTACCTACGGAATGGGATATTTCGGCGATGGACTTTAGATCAACGTTGTTGCTTCCAAATGTTTGAACTTGCACACAGTGTCAACCCAACTCAGTTGCTCTAGGAAAATTTCTAGTGTTGGCCAGGCCGTCGCCAGCGGGGGAGCCAGTGGTGCCCCGTCCCCCATTTGAAATCGGTGCCTCCCCATTTTACGTTTGGTCCGGTTGCTACATACATCCAATACTGCATTTTTTAAATGTGGCCCCCCTGCTGCTAAATCCTGCCGACGGGCCTGGTGTTGGCATTCATGGCCAAGGTGGCCAAGAATATTTGCCAGACGTCCATAGAAAAAACTTAGACCTGCTTGGCATTTGATAAGTATGTGAGTTGGAGTTTGCCTTTGAGCAAACTCTGGCCTCCCGCTCCGCCAAGCTCGTGTTCGCGTTCGCCCAGAGGCAATCTCTGGCACCCCACTGCTAGAACAGTAGTTCTCACTCCGGGAGGCAACTGTTGGCAAGGGTTGGAAGCACGAATATATTTGTACACCCACAGAAAGAAACAGCGAATATACTCTTAAATTAATTGTGAAATGCAATCAGAATAACTACGCGAAAACTGAAGCAATAATTGCCGTCTGGGCTCACCTTTTGCGTAAACCTGGTTACCTATGCCTCTGAGATGCATTCTCGACGTTCGCGTACCCTTGCATTTCCCATAGCTGGCAACCCCAGTATCAATGATGTTTCCACTACTACAACTGCCTTCTGTTTATCATAATTCCTCGTGTGACCGATGTGGACGTAGTGCTGAAGAAAATCGAATACGAAAGAAGAGTTTGGTCGACAAAACGTAGCCAAGGAAAGACTGAGCGTCATCTATACCTTTCGATAAAGCAAAGAAATAAAAAATGTTAGCCGTCCTGATTGTAAGCCGCATGAAATGATGATAAACCTTTATAAGCCGCCGCTTACAATCGAATAAATACGGTTCTCAACTGCACATAGAGTTAGCTGCGAAAAGAAAGTTTATCATATAAACGCTACAGTGTATTCTTACCAATAAAAAATATTCCCACAGGCTCGAGAGTGAATCAGCAAGAAACAACATTCACCCGAACAGTAAGCAGAAACCAGAGATTACAAACAAAAACAACGGAAAAATAACATGTGAACATGACTAGCCAGGCTGAGTGTGAAAGGTACTTCGAAACTTACATCGTGACTTTCACCTACGTTTTCAGGTGCTCTGGTTAACCCCACTGTTTTGCTGCTTTAAAAGCTCTGCTGAAAAAAAAACGTTTCAGTCGCGGCATTTTAGCTAACACTGCCAGATGCTTGCGCTTTTTCTCCTCAAAAACTTTGCCATTTTTAGCTCCTGATGGCATTACAGATTTCGGCATCTCGCTAGCTAAACACTGCTATCTCGCTTTCTGCTCTTTCGTTCTACAAATTGACTGATCAAAAACCTTTTCTGACGGACCACGCAATAACATGTGGTGCAAATGGCTTGACTAACTTCGTATATTTATAATGTAACGCAAGAATAGTAGCGTAGCTATCGGAAGAAAAGTGCGTTTCCACCATAGGTTACCCTTTATGACGAAACAAAGGTCGCAGATCGGCTGCGGCTACCTCCAGACGCCACAAGAAGTTAAGGAATCATTGATACTGAACAGCAACTACAGCAGAACTAGCTTTGCTGCTTAATCACGCAATAGTATCGTTTTCGTGACGTTTGTGCAGCAGGCGTGATGCACTAGATAAACCCATGCCAAAAGAACGATTATTGGGAAAAGTTACAAGCAAGATTCAAATGTATTTGCATTGAACAAAACCGAAAATATTTACAGTATATTCAGTAGTGATTACTAAAACTGGCAGAGAGTCAAACTTGCAGAGAAATCATTAATGACACTCGAAGCAACACCGGAATATAGAGTTGTATTCTTGTATCTCTTTTGAATCACAATTTTTCAAACGAATGTTTTATTTAAAACAAATAAATGTCATCACGGGGAGCCCCCTTGGAGCGGAGAGGCCCGGGGCAATTGCCCCCCCCTCTTAATCCGGCCCTGCGTGTGACGATGACTGAATACAGCAGTTGCTAGTCCATTGTTTCATTGTGTGTTTCTCTTCAGTAGGCCATTTCCTGCGCGTACCAGCTGACACCTACGCTGGGATGTGTTATAACTAAACATTTCTGCGATCTTTGGCCAACCTTTCTGATATTATAAGCAACGTGTTTGAGCCAAGAACGAAAATGAAAATTGAGTAAAATCAAGACACATGAAACATACGTTGCAAACCAGCCTACCTGTCATCTAAAATCACAAGGTTTTTGCTGATGTCAACTATACAATCAATAGCCCTCTTCAGTACAGTCAGTGAATTTTAAATCTTTTTCGACGACACTCTTCTGATCCGGGACATATGAAGTGCTGTATTTTAAGGTTGCCGGTGTCAAGCGAAATTTCTGACTTGCGAAATTTCTGACTTTACACCATGTACACATGCACAGAGTAATATTCTACATACCAAATACGCTGATAAACTGATTTTTTGGGCTTAGCAATTCGTGTTTAGGTAAGTGTGTCGGGTTAGGGTTTGGGTTAGGGTGAGAAAAAGAAAAATAACTGAGGTCAACAACTAAGCCCGAAAATTTTCAATGGTTAAAGTACTTCCGGTGCTATAACTTTCTGTGGGTACCTGACATCTAACCAAAGTGTTTTAATTTACACAACACACATCAAAAAACTAATTGTCAGACTTTATTTCTTTATTCTGAGAAGCGAAATAACTTAAAAACAACAACAGGTCAGAAATTTCGCTTGACACCGGATACTGTTTTATCAAAGTCACAGCAAAAAGACTAACGTTTGAAGATGCAAGATGATGTAAATTTTGTTTGCTTAAGCGGATATATCTAGTCATATTTTTGGATTACTTAAAACTCTCGATTCATTTTTCTGAAGAAATAACTTGACTCGAGTCACACTAATAATTTTTCGAAAAGGCTCGACTGGAGTCAGTGAAACCAATAACTCGATACGGCTGGGCGAGTAAGTTTAGATGTGAAGGACACTTTTTGTTTTGTTTCTTTTTGCAGAAAAAAGTTTCCCAATCATTTTCGGAAAACAATCAGCATGCTTGTTAAGATTTTGCGAAAATCGTTTCATATCTCTTTTGTTCCAGCAAAAGTGAAAGCCTCGAAACGATTTAGCAGCAAAATTGAAAGACTCCATAGCAATGAAAACACAGTATGGCAAGCATATTCCTCGAAAACCCTACTTCACTTGACTCCATAGTAAGTTAAGACTCCACTAGGACTCCGTTCAACATCTCCTATGACTCGATTTAGAATTAATTGCAAGTGACCGAACTTGGATAGATTAATACAGATCACTTGGACTAGAATTGACTGCAAATAACCTGGACTTGGTAACTGCGAATGGTGTGATGACTTGGAGTCTACTCGATTTCAAGATTTATGACGTCTACACAACACTGAAAGGTTCTGATTTTCGAGCACTTTCGAAAATACAGAATGTGGTTTTTTGCTCTTTCTTTTATGGCAAAATTCACAAATTCTAAATAAATTGGCGTAGCCTATATGTTTAAAGAATTTATGGCCCACGTAGAATGCCAAGTCAAATATTAAGCCACAACATTTTTAAGACAAACGATTTTCTCGATTTCTCGTGATGTGCTTCATTGTACGTTAGGAGTTCAGAGGTGTACGGAGTCTGAAATTTTTGACTCCGTACCTACTTCGGCTGAATATACTCCGACTCCGAAACATTTTAAAGTTTTGGACACCGACTCCTGCTTAAACTCCAAAGTGAATTATCTAATGGCAGTGGTTATAGATACGCCTGTGGATCTTGAAATTTGAAAACTTATTCATACGCCACCTGTGAAATAACAGTAACGCACGACAAGAGTGCAGTAGGCTTGGTAGAAACGAAGTAAACTTAAAAGATAAACCCTAAACATAACCCTAACCGTAGCCCTAACCCTAATCCTAACCTAACCTAATGCAAAGCTAACCCTAACCTAACCCTAAGCTAAGGATAACCTAACCCTAACCTAATGCAAAGCTAACCCTAACCTAACCCTAAGCTAAGGATAACCTAACCCTAACCTAATGCCTACCTATCCCTAAACCTAAGCTAACGCTAACCTAACCCTACCTAATGCGAACCTAACACTAACCCGTAAAGGTAACACGTAAGCCTGAATAAAGTAAACAAATAAAAGTAAAGTTGGCATGGTGAGAGTCAAACCGAAAACCAGTCCATTGGCATAGCAGCCGTAACGCCTAGCCGCTACATCACGAGACCCACGCCGTATGAATGACAAACTGACCGTTTTATTTGAATTGCGTCATGCCAGGCGTATCCGCAGTCACTTCGTTATCTAAACTTTTGGCAGTGTCTAAACGACCGTATCCGGTTTACGCATTAAAAAGACTAAAAAAATATATCAAACGAATCTGCTGATCACTGCAATACATACATGCCAGTTGCTTCTCAGATAAAGATTAAGGTGGCCATAATTTTTTTTACCCTGTAGCCTACGCTAAACCCTAACCATTTACCTTAACCACAAATCCTAACCATCAACACTAAACGCTAACAAACCCTAACCTTCGACACTAACACTGAACCCCAACCCTAAACGCAAGCCCTAAACCCTAACCTTAAACACTAACACAAAACCCTAATCCTAAATGTTAAACCTAACTCTAGTCCAAAAACACTTGTCTGCTTTTCGAAATGTACATCACAAGGGGTCCAAAAATTTTTACTTACAATCTTGTGTAAGTACATCAAAAGAAAACCAAATACAACAAAGGAGTCACTCGAACTGACGATTGTCTAGTCACTTGCCACTCGACCATATTGACAGTAGTGAGATTTCTCCAACTCAGTTTTATATCTGGCAGAAAACTGGATACGGGATACGGTACTTTTTGTCCTTCGAAACAGAAAACTGGATATGCTTGTTGTTGAGACACTACCTAAACTTTTTATGTGAGCTAAATTTCATTGGCCAACATATTTTTAGCGTATCACCATGAACAAGAAATTGTCCAAATCTTTGCACACATGAAACTCACTAACCTAACCTGACTTACTGTACATCCAAGTTGTATTACAATTTTAAGACTTCCTGTGAAGTAGTTTTGCACATTTGAAGGTTATGTTATAACATGCTTTGTAAAAAACAATCTGCAATGATAATAATCAAAAATAAACAAACCAACCTCTTATTAAAAAACTGACTCCGGCTCTTCCTTAGAAAAATCAACTCCGGCTCCACTCCTATTTTCAAAAATCGTTAAGACTCCGGCCGGAGTCTACTTCGACACTCCGGCTCCTGTACACCTCTGTAGGAGTTGGCACTCTCTAGAGATGAACGGATTTAGGTTTTTCAAATCCAAATCCGATCCAACAATTCTATTTCAAAATCCAATCCAAATCATGTTAAATCCAAAATCCTATCACTCATAAGCGTTCGGCATGGGGATGCGGTCGCATCCCCAATACTGGAAAATTGGTCATTATTTGGGCAAACTTTTTGAACATTTGGGCAAATTATACAGCTACATTCACATTTAACTGAGGTTGTGTCTAAGTTGCCACAGTTCATGTTCATGGGTAACAAAGATGTAGCACCAGGGCTACCATACCGTCCTTATTTCTAAGATTTGTCCTTAGTTTGCAATGCTACGTCTTAGAAAATATTACTGTCCTTATTTCTAAGAAATGTCCTTATTTATGACTTTCGTCCTTATTTTTTCTTATTTTCTGTAGCATAACACTTTCAAAAACAAGCAATATCTGATAGACATACAGACCATTACTATCTCATCGTAAACATTTTATAATCACGGTTTTGTGACATCATAAAAGTAGTATAATCTTGCAGCACAGGGATGTAACCCACTATCAGGCATTTTTAGCACTTAAGCTGTCTATTGCCACGCCTGATGATTTTTCACTAGATCTGTGAATTTTGGGCTGACCTTGTGATTTTTTCACAGTAATCTAGCGATTTTTTACAAGGGGAGACCGGGCAGAGTTGTTACAAGGGCAAGTTGTTACAAACCCCATAACGTCTTTAAAAATGCGGTTGTCCGCTTGAATTAACACAGGCATTTCCCACATCCAAGAGCTATATGCTTGCAAAAAAACTTTGGTTTTCAATAAGTCAGGGCTGTGCTAGGAGGATTTATGTGTTTTAGGGTATGTAAAGTAATTTTTATGGGCTGGCTAAAAATTGTTGTTAAGCTGTTGTTGAAGGCTTTCACCTGGTCACATTAATCTTGAATAGAAGTGTTTTCCATGCAGTTACTACTTGTGCTAAGAGTTATACCTATGTGGTTTTATATGAAATCGTAGATGAGTGTTCCAAGACACGTTTGGGGCATGTTGTTACACATTGTATTGACATACGCCGTGTCTTTTATTCTACCTGCATAAAAAGCTTGCCATCAGGTGTGTCACCAGAAAAAATTAGGATACCACCAGGTGTCGTGACATGCACGAGTGATGATCCATTCTCATCTTAAGGTCGGCCTAAAAGTTAAAAAAAACACCATCATCACGAAAACTTAATTCGGTTATCTTAACATTATCTCCTGAGAAGATTTTAAAAGAATCGGAGTTGCAGAAGTTTGTAGTAAACCTCGAGGGCCAATTCTGCCAAGCAGAACAGAAAGAAAGTTATTTCTGATGTGCATGTTTTAGTCTGCAGTGACTTCTACTCTAAATCTGCCCTTGGTTAGATGTGGGTGAAGTGTATAAAAATGCACAGGTTGGTCACATTCAGCTTGTAGTGATGACATTGACCTATATGTTTATGACATTTGCCAGGATTAAAACACTGTTATTGTGATTTGCAGTGCCACTGCACATTAGTCCATTCACTGCATGAATTTTTCTGTATTCTTGCAGTGACTGAGATGGTTTATTGTCTTGATTGTGCTCTTAAACCTTTACTTTCGTTTTCTTGCAGCTATCGAGCATGCGTTGCTTATAACTGGAATGTGTTTGCAGTTAGAAAACTATACCTGATGACAAGAAACGGCATTTTAAATTTGAATGTTTAGCTCCCTATCACAGCGTATGGCTTCTCATTTCTTTGAGGTCTTGCTGCATTTGAAATGACAGGTTTACTCCTGCAATAATTGCATATTTGCGTTCTTGTAACAGGCTACCCCATGGTGTGTAACAATATAACCCGTCCATGGGGTCAATTGTTACACTTGACACCACCTCACTTTTCATTCAATAAAAGTTCTCAGCGTATGAATTTCTTTGGTTTGTTTGTTGGGTTTATTAACTGAAGGATGTAGCAAAACTTCTGCAAATTTTCTTTGCTGCAGCTATTGTACATTGGTGGTTATACAAATTTACGTGAAAATCGTAACAACTCTACCCGGTCTCTCCTGTGTATTTGAAGATCGGATGTCTTGTTTCTAACTTTTAGACCGTTTTTTCAGAAAAACAATTGCTTACGTGAATCTTTGTGTAAAGATTTGCACGAAACAGAACAAACAATTAAGAACAAACACGTTTTTCTAATCTCAGTTTCCTACTGTTTTCACTTAGAGCTGTCAATTGCTGCAATGTTGCCTATGACCTTATCTTCTTTTCTTTGCGGGATCAGTGAAGTAGAAATATATTGATTAAATAGTAGTTTGATTGATATAAAATATTTCGTTAGTGTTGTCGCTTTGAGGTCTTGAAAGGAACCTGAAGGATTCCGCACTAAGATTTTCCACACTTCAGCATGATCTATTTTAACAACCTTGCAAATTATGTAATTGTTTTTGGGCGATAAAGTGTGCACTGTGCAAATGAATGATTTCAAGCAAAACTGTTTACTTCAAGGCAGAAATTTAAAATCTAGTGATTTTTTCATATCAAATAAATTTTCTTTGTACATCTAGTGATTTTTGCAAAAAAGTCTGTGGCCGCACTGGCCTACTCTGGTTAGGATGCTTAGGAAAGCTGATTTTGTAGCGAAGGTTTAGCATTTAATTGATTCAAGAAATAAGCACGCGAAAAAACGTTTTCTGTGAAGATTGCAAGAAGGAAGCCGACATAAAGACATTGCTGAAGCAAGTGGTTCCTGGACATTATAGGCAAACTTGTGATCTGACGTTAGTCCTGCAAACAGAAACAACTATATTATCTTTTTAGATAATAAAATCAAATTTTGCTCAGCCGTCCTTGTTTTTGGTTCTAGATCGATGGTAGCCCTGTCTATATTGCTGTAATATATACTCGTAGATAATGAACTTGAAAATCTGAAGGCTGAAGGTATATGATCTCTATGTACCAGCATACTGAATACACACGATTAAACGTTGCGCTTTTTTGAGTTGTCTTTATTTTTCTTATAAATTGTTTGTATTTTATTGCTTATAGATTTTATGATTATGTATCTTTTCCAAATTTTAATAATACAAATATTTTATTATATATTTATTATTTGGCATTATTGCTGTTATTCTATAAAAAATAAACACACCAAATCTTTATCAAAGAAAAAAAGTTCATTGAAATTAAACACAAATTATGCAATTTTTACTTCAAATATTTCCAAATGGCGACCTGATTATCATCAATTTCTTTATCTGTCTTTTTTTCACCCTGTTGTCATCAGCAGAGTGGTTTCTTCTAAGCCATTTCTTGACCGAAGGAATGGGCTCCCATGAGCTAAACGGGAGACCAATCAGATTAATTATCATAAGATTAGCTACATTCTCAACAGCAAGGCGACTCCTTTTATCTGAATATATGATATTTATTTTTGAAAACCCTCTTTCTGCCTCTGCAGAACTAACAGCAATAGCACTGATGATATTTTTAGCTTTCTGTACACTTGAAGGAACCTCAGCCTTTGCAAGGTTGCTAGAATTTCGCAACAAATTTTCCACATAGTCCCAAAATTCATTGATACTGATTTCATGATGAAAAACTTTACTAAATTCCGTCAGTTTTTCTTCTGCAGCTAACCAAGGTACAAGTACTATCTTAACTACTTGACCGCCGGTCCACGGTATATTCGTGGCTGCTGTCTGATGCTAGAACGCCGGTATGGTTTTCGCGCTGGCGCTTGAGTGGGCAAGGCGTTGTTTTAAAAAGGCTCTGGATGGAAAACCTTGCACGATAGAAACAGAAATTCTTCACAAAAACGTTAGTCATATTGTGTAGTTTATGAAAATCGAAATAAAAAAATTTTTCCACTTCTTTTGGAGAGAAAAACACCCGAAAACTAGGGTGGATTGCCTGTTTTTTTACTTTGAAAGTTTATTGCGCCTATTCCAACATTGGGAAAAATGTAAAAATCACAGAAACGGTTGCTATAGCTGTTACAAAGCATCCTGTCAAGTTTGGAATTAAAAAATTGTAGAGAAGAAATGTTATGACAGTTTTTATATCACCTGGTCCTAGACAGCATTTCTGCTTGTCGACTCCGTCCGAAAACGCACATGCGTTCAGCTGCGCTTTGCCGATCGCTAAATAACTGTTTCGTTTCGATTTGACTGCAAGGTACAGCACTATTTCGTTTCAATACGTAAAACCTTCATAGATATTTTCGTTGCACTAGCTGAACTCCAAAAAAAAATTATTACACACATTGTACCACAAAAAAACACGCAAAATTTTATTTTCGCATGAAAAAGCCACACAAAACTTTCTTTGCACAAAAAAAAACACGCAAAATTTTTCTTTGCACGTGGCCTGAGCATTCGACAATTATGAGCTCTTGGATGCTGAAATGTAACGCTTCTGCTATTGTTGTTGCAGAAAAGATATGAATATCACAGAACATGTTGTGATTACCTTCTGGCGGCCGCATGTCAAGATTTAGTGCATGAAACGAGAGGAAAAAACTACAACATTTTTATCAGCTGGTCCTGAATATGGTTTGAGATTTGTGAAAACGTTATGCACGCACGTTCAGGTGCTTGGCGTTGTTGCGATGGTAAAGAACGAGCAGCAAGGGTGCAATGTGAGCTATTGTTGGCAGGATCTTTTATTGTCCTCTGTTGAACTCTAAATCTCCATTGAT
>Ga0210059_1008932_pt1 | contig 15722 bp, 8 predicted proteins | sample Ectturendosymbi2_FD_188042 | JGI IMG/M metagenome (GOLD analysis project Ga0210059, IMG submission 188042) | Ecteinascidia turbinata endosymbiont from Florida, USA - Sample 2 (SPAdes) (version 2) | ecosystem: Host-associated > Tunicates > Ascidians > Unclassified | place: Key West, Florida... | reverse complement strand
ATGATATCTTCCCAGGGTGCTGTAAGTAAAATTTCATTCAGTTTCTTGAAGTCTGCTCGAGAATAATCCCAGCATTTGATGGATGAAGGGAAATCAGTACAGAATTTTAAATCTAATTCCAAAAAAATAAGAGAGTGGTCAAGATTTCTTAATGGAGGTAAAACTTCAGAATTTATGACGAGATGAAGATTATTAATGACAAACTATAAATGACAAACTATGTTTGTTTGCTTCTCTGTTTCTACATGTCAATTGAAAATATCTGCAAAGTTTTCTTGCGATTTTGGCATTAGGCCTTAATATGTGCGTGCAACTGCAATAGGCTTGAGGCCTAGATGTACAATTACAGACGAAAGCAACGCAAGTGAAGTTACTGGCTTTTTGGATTTTCGGTTCCGTTTGGCAACGTGCCACGCATGTCGAGTTTCAGGCTGTTTCAGCTCACTGGCAACAAAAAGCAGAGCAAAAAGACTGCGCTGACAGGCAACAGGGTACATCCGTGTCCATTGAGACGCGCAGCTGTGGCGCGTTGAAGCGATGATCCGATAGCAGCAGCGCGGTAGTCAGTGTTCATTGTTGCAACACTGTTGCTGTTGTCCGTTTGTAAAACACGATCAGCAAAAGCAGTGTTTGCAACAACGCAAGTTAAAAGCGCATTGTTTGTAATTGGATCAGAACTACCGCGGCATTATTACACTATCATTGGATGCGTAATGCGCACATGTGCGCGTTAGCTATTGTTATGGCGACTTGTTCTTATGGAATTTACTTTTGGGGGAGGAGCGGTAATCGGTTATAGCCTAGTGCTGCTTTTGTTTATGCTAGGTTGTAGGTGACCGGCTAACTCACTGTAGGCTACTTGGTGAAAATGCAGATAAACTTTGCTTTCTGCATGACAATCATAAACTGTTGATATGAAACTACTGAGAATAGATAAATCAGTTGAGGTATTTCATTTCATACCAATGCCAGTGCTTCAGTTGCAGTAACTAATGGAACTAGTTTTTCTTTTTTAAGGACATGCAGTTATTTAATGTTACATTACATCAAAATTCCAAATTTGGTTCTTTAGGACATGGATTGACTTTTCAAATTGAAAACCCACTGAGTTGCAGAAAAGTCTGAAAGGTTGATTTGTGAAATATACACAAAAACAAAATTTTACAATATTTATGTAGTACAGTAACTGTTAACAAACTACTATCAAAGACCAAAAAAGTTACTGTTGTTTAGGAAATATATTCATTTTTGGCAATGGTTAATTAAATACAGTGTTGTACTAATTTTAACCTCTTTAACTTGATGCTCCATTTTGTACTTCCTTTTCATTGTTCAGCATCGTTCAACTTTCAAGCACTGTTTTTGCTTTTTCGGGTTGAAACACTGTAGGCAGTTCTCTTACATTCAGTGTTATGCTCTTATTGCTTTGTTATTTTAACATCCTTTTTTTATTCATGGCACTGTGTTTATTCACTGTAAACAGAGTATACTATGCTAACAAGTCGGGCTAATCAAGTATTGAAAATGCTGCAATTTCAAAAATTCTTGCTTATAAATCCTGATTTGTAAGGTTTTGAAAAAAGGTAAGGCATAAAATACATCTCACTTTTGATAATGAAGCAGAAAACAATATTTAAAATTTTGGAATATCGGTATCGGCCGATATATCGGCCCATGAATGGCCGATATATCGGTATCGGCCTCAAAAAATCTATATCGGTCGATCTCTAATAATATGCATATTTTTCTACATCCACTCTCCTCATTTTGTGTGTCATTGCACTGAATATAAGCTATAACCGCTCCAACTTAGTCTATCGGAGGAAAATAAACTCAACGCTACGACACAGCACTTCATGACTTCAAAAATATCACGCTGTGCGTTAACAAAGCTGTTTGAAATTCACCGCTGAGATTGAACCAGCGGTGTTCATTTCAGCATTTCGGCTGGAGGTGGTAACTTCTTTTTCTGGCCATCCCAGCAGCGGGTACGGCAGTTATCGTCTGCGAAGCGCCCTTTACACCTTGAAGTACACGATGAAGTAATACACTCTACAAATTAAAACAGGTTTAAATCGGGAGTGAAACACATTCATCAATGCGTCAGTGCAATCTACAACTGCAAAATGAGGCTGCGCTAATCTCTTGTCGAATACGAGCAGTCGAGCATAGAAAGTGTGCGGCTGGACTGGCTAAGGCATACCCCGTTTTGCACGATTGAATCTTACTAAACTACACAAGAATTGAGAATTCGCATAAAGTACGCAAGCAAACTTTCGATTTTTTGTTATTTATAGACGTGCAGCAAACTTTTAGTTTTCCTTTTTCCCTGCTTAGACATTATCAAATGGCTGAATGCTTCTATGTTAACAACTGGCAGGCGCGTAGCCAGAAATTTTGATACGGGGGGCAAACAACAACCAAGTCTCAACATTTTAATATATAATCGCCCTTGTTTTTAAAGCATCATGCATAAGATGTGCCTTTTTCTGGTACTTCTTTATCAAAATAATTCTTTTCAGACTTAAGCCGGCAAATAGAAAGTCTGCTTTCATTGAAGTGACAACTTTTAAAAGTTTTTAGTAAACTTTCATGTTTATACTTTGAATGAAAACCCCAATTTGCTCGTAAAACGTTCTTGCGAAAGCGTTTGTGAAAACCGTGATGCTATAAGTGCAAGATCTGCAGTATGCTCTTTTCAACTAATAGTGCAGTTGAGCAAGTACTAAGTAGTCATCGTGGCCGCCATGGTGATTGTGCTTTTTTATTTACACGCTTCTGATGTACACGAACACACGTTCGATCGAAGCCGAGTGCGACTTTGCGTTAAGACACCGACTCCACAAGCAGGTCTACAAAACTTGCGTGCATGTAAGACTTGCGCATGGAACTTGTCCAATTCTTGAGCGACTGGTTGACGTATGCAGACTATCAGGCTCGTAACCAGGGGAGGAGCAGGGGGGAGAAGCGCCCCTAGAAAATTTTTTGCCCCCCCTGGAAAAATGTGTTGGACATAATTTAAAAATTTTGGACATAATTCCAAAAATTTGGGCCCCTCTCGGAAAACTCTTCGCCCCTCCTGGTGTCCCAAGCTGGTTACGGGCCTGCAGACTATAATGTAAACACTAGAGCCCCTCAAAGCGTTTGAAAAATGTTTGGAATTCATGCCATTAAACAACATGAAATGCGACTGCGGTAGCATTTTTGTACGCTTCTTGCACTAATCCTGCTTCACATAAACGATTAGGTATTTATTTATGTAGCTTTTCAGAGTTAACAAAAAGATTCACAAATATTATGAAGACAATTTTTTAAACTGGGAAAAGTTTATGCCCCCTAAACAAATCTGCCTATATTTTTCTCACTAAGTATACACAAAAGGTGAAAGCGGTTATATATTTGCGAAAATGAAACCTCAATCGATTATTAGCACCGCTCTGCAATAAATTAAGAAATAGGCCTACTTGTCGCCGCAGCTTAGCACAACGGTTGGTAGGTTGATCTAGCCCAGTGGTTCCCAAAGTATGGATCAAAACCCAGAGAAGGGTGGAGAAGGGTCAAAAAATGGGTCGCGCAGAGGCGATCCAAACTTACGATGTATATTTTCAACGTTACCACTGCTTGTCTGTGTCTGCCTGTAGCGTAGGTACTTGATAAAAGAGTAGATTGCTAACATTAGAAACGAACTTAGCAACTTGCTGCCGAAAATCATCCATAATATCATTATTTTTTTCATACGTTGTTTGAGGCTTGGGTCACGAGGTGTTCAACAAACTAAGAGTTGGGTCATGCTCAAAAAAGTTTGGGAACTAAGAGGTTGAAAGTCTTTCTTTGAATCCATTAGTGTTTAAAATAACAAAATCCAATCGACTAGGAAAAAATTAAATTTAGTTTCATTTTGGTCGCATGCGATTTATCGAGAAAACAGATTGCAAGCTATCTGTAAGTAAATGGCAGTGTAAACACTTGCAAAATAAAATACATCTTTCTACTTTCGTTACATTTTTCTGCTGACTCATCGCGCTGCCGGTAATGATTTGAAATTTAATGTAGGATATGGTGTCAATTAACAACAGATGAAAGTTGAAACACGTACAAACTATGCACAGGTCGGACTCTGATCACTTGACAAAATTGTGTTTTTCACTCGCCGGCGAGGTAATGGAAGATCATTGATGAAACCGTCAAGACTCCGCATATTTGTGACTGAACCGTCACAGTAGGTCTACATGCCATTACAACTAAATATCTAGAATAATTGCTATTGTTGCTAAAAAGTATCTACGGCCCAACTGCGTAATAGAAAAGACTTTGAAACTGAATTTTCTTAGCTAAGGCTTCAGTTTCAAGGCATACAAAACGTATACCACCGCTACAATATTCACGCATTTAGTAGCAAAGCTGCACAAAAACAAAAATGTACAATGTTCATTTAAAGCTACGGGTGATGCTGCAGTCAAGGGCAAAATATACGGTATTTGTAGCATGCCAACTTTATCAGAGAGGAATTTTTGCGATGGTCTTAATATGTAGTTTACATCACCATTAGGTGTGATACAGCAAACTGGTGCGCCAGAAACAGCTGTGAAAAGCGTTACTCCTTGTATTACTTTCGGTTAGTGGTCACAAGTGCGTACTATATACAAGTTTGTATTTCATTATCATCTATTTTCACACGGAGCTTAAACCTCAAGGTCAGTCACAGCATAAATATTCCAGCATTTACTCTATACCAGGGGTCGGCAACCTACGGCCCGCGGGCCGGATCTGGCCGGCCAAGCAAAATCATCCGGCCCGCAGCCCCTTTACAAATCGTAGTAAGTTTATGGCCTATCTAATGGTATTACATTTTGTGAATCTGCCTTCCCTGCAAACTTCTTGCATTGCATACTTATGAAAAACTAAATTTGAGAAACCGCACTGTGTTATAAATGTAGGTTACTGTACGTCGTATTTTGGGCTTTCGTTATGAACTGTGAAAATCAGGCCTTAATCTTATTGAAATTCCATAAATTGGCAAGTTTTAACGACATCATAAACTGCAAGGAGAACGGAATTGTAGGTGGAACATTACGTTCGGCCCGCCATTCCCTGCAGAGCTTGTTTTTGGTCCGCGACTAGGTAATGGTTGCCGACCCCTGTACTATACACAATGTTTGGTTAATCATGGGCAATTGGTAGACCATACTGCTTTGATCAGGTTCGACTGAAAGTTGAAGTAGAATAGTTTTTTTGATCATTTTGGTTGATTTGCACTGACGCATTTTTTGGCTTAGACGTCAAGAGGTTGATTACCCTGAAAATTGTTAGTGCTGCTTTGGGAATTGGGGGGGAAATTGCCCCCATTGCCCCCCCTGGCTACGCGCCTGACAACTGCTGTTTTTGAGCTCGTGCAACAGTTCTATCATGCTACAGAAATTGGTAAGGTTGCCCATGGGGTTGTAGGGTATATGAGATTGTAGGTTATTGTAGAGGTCCTTACTGGTTGAGGGATCAACCTAGTTGTGGCAGGAGCACAGGTCGGTCTCCCAACTAAGCAACCTGACGTCTTGAAGTTGCCAAGCCAACGCAAGGCAAAATAAAGTTTCTCACCACTTTGTCCGCTAATAACTCTCCAGTATCACTCTAAGTTCACTGCTTCGTTCGATTGTATTCAGGTATACAACAAAAATTGCGATACACTTGAGCGTGAAGTCAGATAACACGTAACGTAACGGTTCGATGTAGAGTCGGAATTAGAATGACGACAAACAAAAGCGTTGGGCGTTCGAATGCGCCACAGGAAGCAGCGACCGACTGCGGTCATGTAGGTTTGCAGGCTATCATGTCGACGGTTGAACTGTTCGCAAACAAGTACATCGCGTTGAATCACGAATGGAATATTACTGGGAATTACGCAGTAAGGATGCACAAACATTAAAATATTAATGTGTCCACTATAGGGTCAGCGCTTGCGCTGATCAGCCTCAGCAAACAAAATAAAGGCAATTGTTTCGGATAAAGTGAATTATCGCGGAACACAGTGATAGGTCTGCAAAAAGGGGTGAGATGGTTTCTAGACGCAGACAATAACGCAGATTTCCACCAAAACCTAATTATTACTTTTTCGCCCATTTGCAATGTTCCTTGAAATTTGCATTCAAATTCATTCCGTGGTATTTGCATTAAGTCGACAAATTAACAAGCAAAATGTATGCGAAAACAAGTAATCTCCTTTGCGCATGTAATAAAGTTTTTGCAAAATATGAAACTCAAGGGGGTGGTTTAACCCCAAATCCCCACCTTGCGCACGCCCTTGGCACAACTACATTACTTTTCATCACAAAATGTTGGGGTGGACAAAAGGTATCATGTCCCCCCCCCTGTCCAAAGTTGGACATGGAAATTGAAAAAAATCGCTATTAAGTTATTTTATTTACCCATACGCATACGGAATTAGTATTAGATTGGCAGGTGAGAGCACTTTTCATCAAGAGCAAAGTAACAATGTTCGAGCACAGCGGCAGTTGGACAGCAGCCCACCATTTAAAAATATGGAAGCCTGCAGGTTTACCTCTGCTGGATGTGGCCCCTGGAGCGACCCAAAGGGACCTAAAATCTAATAGAATGCATGCAAACAATGTACCGCGTGAGGCCAAGTATAAATGAATAAGCATGTGCTGTAGATCATCAAACGATCAATGTAAGACAAAACGTCTGCTGGAAACCCCCTGCCATACGGCCCCGAAGAACCCAAGTAGGAAAACGTATACAAAAGAGGTACCGCGTGAAACTCATTTTACATGAAGTGGTTCATCACGCAGATTACGGAAAGACACGTGCCAAACAATTTTTGCTGGAAACCTTCAGCCAAATGTTTGTAAATTTTGGCCTATAAGTGTCACGTCACAGTTGTACTTGGCCAACTCTTTGGATCACTTGGCCAACTCTTTGGATCAGGATCACGATTCACGAGCCCTTACGCGCCCTACAGCATGGAAAGTTTGATCAATAAATTTACCAATAAATGCAGTTGTTTTTACAGCTTACCTAAAGTCAGGGGGGATTGAAACAAAGGCAATTGCTTAAGGGGGGCGTGGTAGAAAAAGGAGAAGAGCCACTGCTCTAGAAATGTTTAGTTCAAGTTTCGGCATGTGACCGAGGACTCTTTTCCTTTCACGTTCTCTGTACTACGTCATAGTAAGATAGTTGCAAACAGGTGCGTTGATCAGCCAGACTCAATTCAGGCACTGGTGGATCTTATTTCGACAATTTATTCGTTGTGCTGGCAAACTTTTATCTAATGTTGGCTTATTTCTTAGGCACTGTGAGAACATTTAGAAACGATTCTGATGCAGAAAAGCTACTGACAGAATCTGGCATAGTAGTAGGATAGTTAGCGGACTTTACAGTATAAGCGGGAAATGTTGTAATAGTTGTGCACGTATCCATCGTATTCTTGATATTGTAGTGAAAGAAAAAATTTCACAACAGTTTTTAATTCACCTTGATGTTGAACAAAGATGAACCAAGTTCCTGAAAAAAAGTTCTATTGAGCCCTTTTTGTACAGTCGTGCTACATTTCGGAAGCATTTGGAGTGCTACGAGTTTGAAGCAGTGAAAGGCCTATCTTGGACCAATTGCTCGATGCTGGTGCATGTACGTGTAGGCTACATGATAAACCAATTCACGGAAGTTTAATGCGTGCCGTCCTTGTGTTTGGGAAAAGTTTTCTCAAAGAATAGCATTAATCATGGGGCCAACATTGGACTTCAAAAGGCATCATTACAATCCCTTCATGTTCACAGCCATTATTTGATATGATATTTATTTTCGAATATATATTTTACAAAAAAGTCTGGAATATTCCTTTCAGTTGGGTTAAGCCTATTTAATTTGTGTCAATGTTCCCTTTACTTTGTTTCTCGTGTGACCCAAGAGGCGAAGGGGTCTTTGAAAAAAGAGTTCCTTTCATTTAGAAACATCTGGTTGATTGGGTTTTCGGTTGGTGACGAAGGAAGCACTCATTTTAAAAGCAAACACTGTTTAATGTGGAATTACAATTCTCTTTTTTCATAGGTTCTCGTTCTGGTGAATTAGGTGCTACACATTTTAACATTTTTTTAACTCTAGGAGACTTTGTATCTACAGCCAGCTTCAAAGCTTTGTCAAACAACAGTCTGAAACTCTGGTGTCTAAATGTGACCTTAACGTAACCATTGAAGTCAGGTCAGTTTATTCGGTAAATTCAAACCAAAAAGCTCACAGAAATAAACAAGATATGATACACAAGTAGTGACGTCAGAAACAGTGACGGCTATATATGAGTTGTGAGTTTTACGAAAAATAGTGTAACTGCTTAGAATGCTGTCCTGGGTATCCTTGTTCAGTATTGTTGGGCTCGTAATCAAAAAATTTGTTGAGATAGAAATTTGTTACACTATTTTTAAATTCTAACAAATTGATCCGATCTTTCATAGGGCATCTACTGTTGACCAATGGCATTTACTGTCGGGCTTCGGAGTTCGACTCTAGCAATGTAACGTGCTACTGTGTTTAGTTAAATATTTTTTGAGTGGAAAGATCTATTTGTGTAACAGCCAGAGAGGACAGCTTGCTGCTATGCGGTTTGTAAACCGACTGCAATCGCTTTTAGAGAGCTATGAATATTGCGTGCGAGTCTGCCTTAACCTCCATCTTGTTGTCTGCTTGAATGCAACTGCACTGTATGACAGGTGCTGACGTTTTTCATTTGCAGCGAACTTCGGCTTGCAGGTAGGTTGTTGCAAGCAAGGCTGTTTTCCTGTTAGCGCTTTCACCTTTCACAGTGGTTTTGCTTTGACGCAACAAGGATATTCAAAAGTGCAAACCTTGTGCTTTATGTTCGAGGGCCGTGGATTGGTGCAGCGCGTGCGGTCAACATTAGGATTCACTGAAGTGAAGAGTGGCATAATTCCTTTGCTAAATGAGCACTCACTACGAGACAGAAGAGCTCATACCCGACCAAATAAACGGGTGTTGTCAAGAAAACCATAGAAAAAACAAGGTTTAGCTCAAAACATTTGCGGTGGCACGTGACGGTGTATGCGACAATAAATTCATTTGCGATGTCTGGCCGTAAAGTTTGCTCTTCCGCTTCAGCTACTACAAACAGTATATGGTTTGAGTCTTTTAGAAGTAGCATTGCTCAACAACGTTTGACGGCAGCAATTTTTTGCATGTCTTTAAATACAGCAAATCGAAAAGGTTAGCATTTAAAACTTTTAACAGGACATTAAAATTGTTTAGCTCTGAGATGAGAGAAATCCAATGAATCTTTTGAAAATGAAGGTAAATTTGATTTCTTTTAATAGTTTTCTGCCGTATTTGTTTACTCAACTTTATTCAAGTTTGACTCGGAGCAAGGAGTTAGCCAAGATTTTTTCAATAACACTTTTGATCTCACTAGGCCTACGCTCATCTGAGTTTCGTAGTACAGTAAATGCAGTTTTACATTGAAGTACGCTTTATTGATAACTCAAGGCAGTGAACTGCAAAACAGCGTACAGACGCATACGCAGAAATGGTGGCGTACACAACGAAGTACATTGCAAACGCACTAACTATAAGCAGTTCGTAGGCCATGGAATATCATGACGGCTGCAGATGTGCTTTTTTCGATAGAACCACCGGCTTCGAATTGGTTTTTGCGATCATTGAGAATGGTCTGCTGGACAGTTTTGAGAAGTTTTCAGTGAAATAATCTCTTAAAAATTATTGGACAGAAGTCAATGCAAAGGATCTACTTACTGGTTTATCTAGGATGCTAATTGATTTGAAACAAAGTACCTGCCTCCGTTTGAAGATATGAAAGTCACAGGTTAGCCGTGTTTATCGGCTGCAAAAAAGTTAGGTAAAAGTTCTTTGTAGGTTTGAAACTAATCAGAAGTATTGTCGAACCATTAACCGCGTTTTGTTCATAATACTTCCAGAACAACACAAATGTTTTGTGGTGAAATCTGAATTTCAAAACGAAAACTATTTTCTGACTTTTTTTGGTTGTCAATTGAACTAGGTGTATTTTTTAAGTAAATAAATGATTCAAAACCTTCCATATGCATAGATAAATCATTTTTATGGTCACCTTGATGGGCGTGATATTGTATTGGAAACGTAAACCGATTTGCGAAGATGTGTTTACTGAAAGTCTTTGTAGTTTAGAACGCGAGCGCGAGTTGTGTGTACGTTATTCGTTCATACAATTCCAACCATGAACACATGAAGATTTATCGTGAGAGAAACTGTTTAAGGATTCAGAAGAAAAGCTAGGCAGAATATTTATTTTAGATACTGTGCCCCTGTGCACAAATTTTTCAGCAGCATGTCAAATGACATAAGATGAAAAGAAAACGTAGAGGTACATTAATATTGTGACGAACGCAGCCGCACGTTTCATAAGTGGTACTAAACTCAAACAAAAGTCAACCACCAGATAATACATTGCCTCATCGAAAAAATTACTTTTAACAGCGTATAAACATGTTGTCAAAAGCTTCCCTATAAGTAAGAAACTCCACAATCAAAGGCATAATGGAATTATGTACAAAATTAACTAGCTACAAAAAATAGCAAAATGATAAATGAAGTGCAATTAAGTGTTTAAACAAACGGGAAAGTGGGCCAGAGGTCGACCCATGCAGGACCAGGTGGCGTGCTTTCATCTCCGACCTTGTTTGGCCCCGTCTTGGTAGGGAGCCAGTAAAACCAGTGTACCCTCTAAAAAAATTTTACATCGAGCAAATTTTGTTTTAGTGAGCATGACTACTTTAAGCCTGAAGTACCCGAGTTCTGAATGAATTACAATCTTTGTGAATTACTAGAATAACGTAGGGCTGCGATATTTTCATCAGCAAAAAAGAGGACAATTTACGACTGTCGCTTACTGGACTATACGAGTACTATCTACACTCAAAAAGTCAAATGAAAAATATTGATCAGTTTCAAACATTGAAATAAGACCTCCAGTATGGACGATGTTTCAGTAAAAACATACAAAACAAAATCCTCATTTACTTTTGCTATTTATCCCACGAAACTGATAAATATTTTTCATTTGACCTATTAAGTGATTCAGGGGCGCATCTAGCCTGGAAAAAAGGGGTCTGTCGCGGAAGGGCAGCTTTTGATATCACTTTTCAGCATAAAATAACATTTTCTCTTAAGACTGATGAAACTAGAAATCGACTGATGAATTTTTCAATTTGCCCGTCTCTGATTAATTAACGCAAATTCTCTGTACTCTTCCTTAGGATGCGCAGCCCTCCGACTGCATCAAGCAGTGCGCAATCCTCATGCCACTCCACAATTGTCCCCATAAACCGGTCTATGACGTAACATTCGCTCACAGGTTTTGCGTGCGCGGTAAGCAGATGATTGCCTGCGAACAAATCAGGGCAACTACCACATTTTTTCGGACCGGAAGGCGCACTTAAAATCCTTTAATTATCTCAAAAATCGAAAGTGCGCCTTATAATGCGGTGCGCCTAATGTATGAATCTGGTTGTGCTGTCGCATCTAGAACCAACTGCATGTGGTAAACGATACCATTTATTTAATTGCTAGTTACGATTTTTTTGTAAACAGACGTAATAAACCAACAGCAATCGCAATGAGCAGCACACGAGAGTAGCTAGCACGTACCACAGATAGTATAACTCGGCGAGGCTCCTGACTTCATTGGCGCACGCCGAATCGCCGAAAACACGCGTACAACTTTTATTTTATTCTATTCGTGTCTAGCGGATCAGGCATGTGTAGCAGATTAAAATCCCTCGTACGTAATGACAGATTGAACTCCCAGTGACGACTCTGGCACTCGGGAGTTATTGAGAAAGAGTTGAATACAGTTTGACTTATCTAAGTTTTGCTTCATTTAATGCGCCTTATAATCCGGTGCGCTTTATGTATGGAAAAAGAACAGCTAGCATTCAATTTTTGATACTGCGCCTTATAGTCCTGTGCGCCTTATGGTCCCGAAAATACGGTAACTACAGTCAGACCTCGTTTAATCAAACTACTTTGTTTCGTCAAAATTCTCGGTTTAGCGAGGTATTTGGAAAATCGGAATCAGACCTGTAGCCACGGGGGGCATTCGGGGGCAATCCTCCCAAATTTTGTTTTGCCAAGAAAATTTTTATCAAAAAGTATAGTAAAAACAGAAGTCGAGACCCCCGAAAAACGGTTTGTGCCCCTCCCCCAAACCTTTAGACCTAGGCTACGGGTCTGGCCTAAGCGAACGTTGAAAGGGGAAAGAGAAACAAACTGTAGAGTCAGACGAACTGCCAACTTAAGCAAATATGTAGACTGCAAGTGAAACATGACTAAATGAAACTTTATAGTTGTTTTTGTTTATTAGCAGATCCGTATACTTAAGCAACCAGGCATTCAGAATGAGATTTAAACGCGAAAAAACTGTACAGGAGACCTGTAACTGCGTCCTGCAGGGCCTGCCACTGTTACATTCACTGTGCGTAGAAAACTGACTTTCACTCTTCCATTGTGATGTAATAAACAACTAAGTAACAGTTGGCGTAATCCGTTTTAGCGTTTTTTTTCTATTGATATGACAATATGACATATCCGTTCCTAAATTTCCGAGTCGGTGTCGGACAGCGAGGTTTCCAGATTAAAGGGGTGAAATGCGTTGGGAGAAATCTGTTCCTAGCAATTTGTTTCGGATAGCGAGGATTCCGGTTGATCGGAGTTCGGACAAACAGGTCTGACTGTATTTGGAATAGATAGTGGTATTGATCTCATTGTCAAAATACACAAGAAAAAAATTTCCAAGTTATCACTGCTTTCGGGCACAGCGCATTTATTACACAACAATCGCTGTTTGTTCCTACGAATATGGTGCTGAAAAGATACTTAGCTTGTCGAACATTCAACAAAATGTCAGCCATACAGCAATGAGAGCTGTTTATCCATAAGTACATACACTTATAAAATCAATGCCGACAACCAGCTGCACAACTGCATCTGTGGAGCGCTGTCACTGCCAGAGGAGGAAATTCAGAAACACGTGCGTTCGACGCAATATCAATTTCGAGTGTTCAAAACGTGAATTGTTTCATGTCATTGCGCAGGTGCTATCTAGACAAGGAAGTAATTAGAGACCTGCAGTGACAGCGTGTGATATTTTATGCTGAGTACCTGCGGTGCAAAGTGGTCTGTCATGAGAGCCAAACAGACCCCCTAGATGCGCCCCTGAAGTGATTCTACATTGTTTAAGAAACTGCAAAATGTTTATGGAGTGAATCTTTTGCAGTTTCTTTAAGTTTCTTAAACAATGTAGAATCACGTTAAATTGCTTGCACGAAGTATGTTTCAAATTGCACACCAGTTATAATAGACTAGAAACTGAATCAACTGAAATCTTTCTTTTGCGTTTGGGGCATTGTGGCTGCATCAAAAAATATCCTCCACATTAGCGTAACGAGCCATAAGGTTGAACTTAGAAGCGCAATTTTTAACAATTCGCTGAAGCATTCAGTGGTATTGCAAGTTGCAAAATATTTTGCCAATCTTTCATGTGTCATCATTTTACAATGAATTGCATTTGGTATTGGTCAAACGGTTTAGTTTCATCAATAGCAATGTGCTTCCCAAGAAGATACTACTCAATATTATTAACTATTTCCCATAATCAGTCATTTGCAACAGAAGCATCCAGTCAAAGCATTTAAATTCCGCAAATAAAGTGGTCCATCAATCCAGGCATGCAACAACAAAAATTTGTGCAATGGAGATACATCCAACATGAATTAATCACATTCACGGTCCTTGCCTTCTTCTCTGGGTTTTCTTGCTACTGATTTAACTTCGCTTGATATCTAGGCTACATCTGATTCTCTATCTGGACAAGTTGACTCAAACAATGGCGAGACACAAAACCACCACAACAATTTATGCTTTTGACTTCCCAATATTCTTAACTTGCTCATAAAAACCAGCCACAAATTATTGCAAATGTGTTAATGTCTTAAATCGAGTTTGCTCGGAATTTTCGAAAATTCGTTTCGGAACAACTGATAGCTTGTCGATGGACATGGACTGTGATTATAAAGCTGGGTATATTTAAAGCATCCTTGGCAAGCTAGAATTAGGTGATAGCCACTTGGTTAGGCTGTGAAAAAGAAGTTTTTGGTTCTGTATACAAAAGGCACAATAGTGTTTTCACTCCTCTGTGCGCACTCTGCAAATGCAAACAGACGTAATGCACTCTACTTCAAAATCATTTCGTTCTTTTCCGAAGAAGGGATACTTCTGACGTAATTTTCCAATATCTGCAATTTTGTTTTTGGCATTATTGATCGGCTGTCATTAACAAAAATACTGAACTAAGCTATGTGCATTACACTGTTTCGCCGTATCACGGATCACCAGCAAAGCTAGTACAATGTAATGGAGTCCACAATGTAATGCTAAAGTCATTTAGATGCTGAAAAAAGATTTACCTTTGTTACGTAACGATTAATGGGCAAGCATTCCCGCCTTCTCAACAGAAAAATTAACTCAACTAAAACATTGAATAATTTGACATCTATAGCAGGATCTCCCATAACTAAGCTACGTCACCAGCTCGTATCTTGTTGCAGTTGAATAGGCACAGCTTAAAACGTAAATGCAATTTATTATAGCTATGTAAAATGATAAATGCAAAAAACAAGTAACTGTGACATTTTTGAATGTCCTGGGAGAACAATTCACTTGTTAATGAAAACAGAGGACATGTCGTCCTAAAAAAGAACGTATGGTAGCCCTAACAATAAGTATACAATCGTATCAAAATGCGAACAAAGTACACATTTAATTCAAATAGCTTCTGAAAGGGCCATGTGATGTGCTCTGAAGCGTTCTGCTTCTATCCAAAATGTTAATGATATTTTACTTTCAAATCTGGAATATTCCAAGTGCGCGAGAATAAGATTTCACTGCGCAAACGGTCCGGTGGTACTGCGCAGTTGTGGACCTTAGAGGTACACTGAGTAGAACTATGAAAATTTCTGAAAACCGTGAGGTATTTCGAATCTTTCTAGGGCTGCTGCCCCCGCGACCCTCCCCAGATGAAAAGCGGCACGAAAATGGATGAAAAACACACGTCTATGAAAAGACTACACTTTTAAAAAATCTGTGGCTGTTGTGAGAAAACTGCTGAAGAACAGAGTGAACTTTGGGAAGTTTTGTGAAACATATATTATCCAGCAACGCAAAAACCAATCGGTGAAGTGAGATTTCATAGGACACATTTCGCAACACAAATGTTTTCATTATCGACGGAAACCTTCAACATGGGAAGTTGTTTAGGAAACAGTATTTTTACTAAAATTTTCTTCACTCAGAGGCTCACTCACGCAATAAAATCGACTTTTGGTTTGGACAGTACAGGGTGTTTCACAATTGTTGAAACAAAGCGATTGGGCACAAATCCAGGATTTTAAATGATACCACAATGATGATTACATTTATTGAAAGGCGAAAAGATAACATTTTATAATCTGCAACTGTTTGTCCTCAAATCAGAAATAATATGTCAAGAAGAGTCCTAGAGTACATGCTCCAGATGTCCACCGTTCTGTCGTCGCAGAGATTTGCTCGGACTCCGACCGACTGACTCTTGAACCCTAGTGACATTGTCGGGAGTTCGAATCGTTATTGGAGGCCCAGAGGGCGATGAGCCTGTTACCCTACGATCTCCACAAGTG
>Ga0210059_1008931_pt1 | contig 15723 bp, 10 predicted proteins | sample Ectturendosymbi2_FD_188042 | JGI IMG/M metagenome (GOLD analysis project Ga0210059, IMG submission 188042) | Ecteinascidia turbinata endosymbiont from Florida, USA - Sample 2 (SPAdes) (version 2) | ecosystem: Host-associated > Tunicates > Ascidians > Unclassified | place: Key West, Florida... | reverse complement strand
CATGTATTTGGGTGGTGGCAGACGGGATGACCGAAGTGTCTTTTCGCCGCCTCCCGGCCTTACTGTGTCTGTATTGTTAAGTGTACTTGCGTTGAGGTAAAAAAAGAATAAAATTGTTGTTGTTGTTTTCATAAAGTTGAATTTTGTTGCAAAAGTTGGAAATAAGCTTTAGTTGCTATGGAGAGTTGCACTGTACTTCTCATGTCCAGGAGCGAACCGACACAAGTGCCCGACCTGCTCGGCCACCTTCAGCCAGCACGCGAAACTTATTTCTCACCTTGTATCCAAGCACGGAAGAATAGACGACAGGGAAAGAAACTTCAAATGTACTGTAAGTTTAAAATTCTATCATAAGGTTATTCTCGTTTGTGAGTCTCAAGCTCGCGCTGACTTGGAGTAGTTTGTTGGATCACATGCAATGCGACAGATACATTCAACGACAATTGGAGGCAGGCCGAAGCTTAATGCTTTTTGTCGGGGTGGTTGAGGTGAACGCTGTCGCCCAAGGAGCGCTACGGCGATTCACTCAGTGGTCGTGGATCGAACACCCAACCTTCCAGTTGAGAGGCAGACACTCTACCACTGAGCTAATCGCCGCCGCAGGAGTAGTTTTGCCTTCCTGGTCACCACGTACTCGAACCGACAACCTTTCTGTTCGGACTAACTCAGAAAAACCTTCCTGCTGCTTTGTATTGCTCCGTCGGCGAGAAGTCGCATTCAGTAAAAGTCACATTCGAAAGTAAACATTAAAAACTGTAGTTGCCATCCCTTTCCTTTCGGTCGTTGCAGCATCGCCACATTTGTTAATCAAACACCACTTCGTCACACCTTGCTGCGCACGTGCTTTCAAGCTGGTTGGCTTTAAAACTTCGCTGCTACTCACAGGAATGCGACGAAGCTTTCCTGAGCAAAAGGTCTGTTGACCTCCACATGTTGGTGCACACTGGTTTCCGACCGCTCATCTGCAAGTTGTGTGGACACGGCTGCAGGAACAACTTCGACCTAATCGCTCATCACAGGACTCATTCAGGTGCTGTTGCGTCATACTAATGACTGTTGTGTCATAGAGCAATAACTGTTGTGTCATAGAGTAATAACTGTTGTGTGCTGCGTCAAACAGTAGTAGATTCGAAATCTTGCTGCCGTGTTGTGTTTGTTTTTATTGGGAAGTAGAACAATTGCACGTTTTATTCAACCCAGGGCTGAAAATTCCTTGTTACAACCAAATATGAAATAGGAAGTTTCAGAGTTGTCGCTCCTTCTGAGATACGAAAGCGAGACGTAGGAAAGGAGACCTCTTTGGAGTGGCGTACGCGGAAGAATTTCATGGGGGGGATTTCATTCAGTGGCATATGGTGGTAGTTTGTATTTGGTTTGCGCTGTTTGTGACGTTGCAATTTGACGTCATATTGATGTTTCCAAACCAACGCTTTGGCAAAGTTCGTTGACACAGTATGCATATTGTTCTACACGCATTCTCTTTATTTCATGTGCTATTGCACTGAATATAAACTATCAGCGCTCCAAGTTAGGATATCGGAGGAAAATGAACTCAACGCTACGACACAGCAGTTCATAACTGCAAAAATATCAGGTTGCGCGTTAAAACAGGGGAGTGAAACACACTCATCACCACGTCAGAGCAATTTACAACTACAAAATCAGGCTGCGCTAATGTCTTCTCGAATACGAGCAGTCGAGCAGAGAAAGTGTGCGGCTGGACTGGCTGGCGCACACTCCGGTTTGCAAGGTCGAATCTTGCTAGTTGCTAAACTACACAAGAATTGAGAATGCGCATAATGTACGCAAGAAAACTTTGTTTTTTTTGTTATGCAAAAAAATTAAGCAAACTTTTAGTTTTCCTTTTTCCCTGCTGCGACATCATCAAATGCCTGAATACTTCTATGTTAACAACTGCTGTTTATGAGCTCGTGCAACAGTTCTATCATGCTACAGAAATTGGTAATGTAGCCGCTGCGATCAGCGCTTGCGCTAATCAGCCATAGCAGACAAAATAAAGGCAATTGTTTCGGATAAAGTGAACTATCGCGAAACACAATCTTAAACATGCGTACACGTAGTGGACGAAAGGTCTGCAGAAAGTGTTGAGATGGTTTCTGGATGCAGATGATAACCCAGATTCCCACCAAAACCCAATTATTACTTTTTGACCCATTTACAATGTTCCTTAAAATTTTCGTGCAAATTCATTCCGTGGTATTTACATTAAGTCGAGAAATTGACAAGTAAGAAGTATGCGAAAACAATTAATCTCCTTTGGGCAGGCATTAAAGTTTTTATAACATAACAAACTCAAGGAGGGGTTTAACACAATCCCCCCTTGCGTACGCCCCTGTCTCTTTGTGCCGGATATTATATGAAAGTTGTTGTCAGAGGTGTCAATAGCACAGTCGTTCATTTACTTGTGAAACTGCATCTTTTCATACGCAAACCACAAAACTACGTTGCAAACACGCTTTGCATTGTAGCGTCACAACTTCGTTGTCCAAACTTCTTCAGTACAGTCCCGTCGCCACGGGTGTCTTTTGGGAGGTTAGCCCCCCAAATTGAATTATGAAGCACTATAAATCGGTGGAGTTTGTCAATTTTCAGAATATCAAGCCGCCCTGAACAAACGTAAAGCCCCCTCTTGAAGACTTTCTGGTGACGGTTCTGCTTCAGTAACGATCCGGTCGTTATTTTAAGGTTTTCTATTTTTGTTTATAGGAGAAAAACCGTTCAAGTGTGACCAGTGCTCCTTTGCCACGACCACAAATCAGCATCTGTTACTTCACAAAGCAATCCACACCGGCGCGAAACCTTTGCGATGCGACATGTGCTCGTACAAAACCAGCCGGCACTCCTGTTTGAAGCGGCATAAACTGGTTCATTCCGGCTTAAAGTTGTTTCAGTGTCCGTACTGTACGCGCAGGTAAGGAGAAAGTAAACTTGGTTACAAGCGGTGGCGAGACTGCTGCATGACGCAAACAAATGTACGAGCTTTCCGAAATCAAACTTCGTTTTTTTGCTTCTTTCAAGTTTGTGCTTCTAACGGCGAAATCAAACCACTCGACTGTTATTCGTTAAAAATTATAATGAATAGAACAAGGTGAATATTTCAGACATGCTATACGTTCTACGAATTAATCGAACAGTTTTGCGAAGACATTAATGCCAATACTTTTCGAAAGCCAACCATGACGTCACTAATTGATCTTTTGTTGCGTCAGATTCTCGAATATTGAAAACTTAAGAAAACACATCAAAAAGACGAAGCGGCATGCTGGCCTGAAGATCTACCCTTGCAAGCATTGCTCTTTTTCGAGTGACGACAATGCAGAGTTCGTGAAACACGTTAAGGAGGTGAGTTCGGAGCACACGGCCGGAGGTTGGTGGATTTCAGAGGATCGTGGGCCACGCTGTCGTTGCAAATCTGTTTTTATTCGGTACTTGTTGCTTTTATTCTGTACTTGTTGCTTTTATTCGGTGCTTGTTGCTTTTATTCGGTGCTTGTTGCTCGTCACCGAAAGCGTTGCCGTTCCGGAAGTGACGTCGCCGTTCTGGAATTATCGGCGCGTCATTCGAAATCTTTTTGTGTTTTAACGAAATTTACTTGGAAAAGATCGGAGGAGTCTTGTTTTCCGTTCTGCAGCTTTGATTAATGTGCATGTCGCAAATGCCAGGTTCCATATATCAGTGTCTGCTGGCGTGTCGTAAACTAGGTAGAAAAGCAGACGCGATTCACCGGAGAGTTTTGCTTTTTAGGTGTTTTTATTAAGTAATAAGGCAGCAGTTCGTTTGTTTCATCGTTGAAAAGTTCGTTTGCCATGGTTTCTGATTAATCGTACAAAACCATCGAGATCGTTTGTATTGTAGCGTAATTGTGACGAAATCTTCAATAATTTGCTTAGTATAGATATGTTCACAAATTTGCTGCTTTGTTTTTATTATGTGAAGAAACGCGGCTTCGCGACACTATAAATTCGTGTTGAGTTTTTAGATTCAGTTGATTTCAAACATTTTGCTTTTCACTGTTCACCTGAAGCAGCAGTACCCGGGTATTTGTTTTTCGCTCCGTTTGTTCGATTTTGTTGTTTTTATCACTGAGACATTTCGATCATTTGTCCCATAAAAAACAGTATTCAGTAGTTTATATTTTCGGACATTATAACCGAATGGACTTAATGTTTTTTCGGCCGTTTCAAAACAATTTTGGTGTATGACCGAAAAAAAATCGATTTGCTCGTTCGGGAAAAGCTTAAAAAATCTTCCTCGGTACTAAGTTTCCATCGCGTTTTCATTTTCTTTTCTACCACAATTGCATTTTTAAATTTTGTTCGCTTGATTTGCATTTTTTACCGCCCAGAATTGTCTGAGACCCCCTTGATTTGAGCAGTCCGGCACACTTTTCGTAAAAACGCGGGGTTCAATGATTTGTCGTTAAACTTGCTTTTCTCCAAAGCAAAGTTGATCGTTTGACACAGAAACACTTTTCCGACATCAACGAAGACTCCGCCTCTAAACTGAGCGGAATTTTTGTTGGGCCTGGAGGAACGAGTACCTCGCTTCCATTGGTTGGTTCGTTGACCAATGAGGAGTCGCCAATAAGTGACCAGATGCTTCCAAGGCCTGAATCGCCGGTCGCCGAGGAAGGTAACATTTGGTGACTATGTGAAGGAATCTTGACGAAACGGCATTTAAAATATTTCGTGTTAAAGCTAACGTATATCGATAAACATGCCTTTGTTATATCGTTTCGCATTTATAGATACGTATCAGTAGTAGTCCAATTTTGATCCGGTTCTGTCCCGTTTAAATGCGGGTGCCGGTGTCAAGCGAAATTTCTGACATCACGCCATGTTCGCATGCACAGAGTAATATTCTACATACCAAATGCGCTGATGAAACGGATTTTTTGGCCTTAGAAATTCGTGTTTAGGTTAGTGTGTCGGGTTAGGGTGAGAAAAAGTAAAATAATTGAGGTCAACGACTAAGACCGATAATTTTCAATGGTTAAAGTTCTTCCCGTGCTATAGCTTGTTGTGGGTACCTGGCATCTAACCAAAATTTTTTAATTTACACAACACAAATCAAAAAAATAATTGCCAGACTTTATTTATTCTGAAAAGCGAAATAACTGAAAAACACTAAGAGGTCAGAAATTTCGCTTGACACCGGATTAGCCTTGAACGTCATCCTTGAAACGCTTGAACAACGCATGGTGCTGTACAGGTTAACGCGTTCTGTTTTCAGCGCAAGAAGGTTGAGCTGATTGCAAACTTTGCCTTATGTGCTTTGACGCCTTTTATCCTCGGCGACAAAAACAACAACTCTCGCCTGCGCTTTCTCTGTTTCGTTGCGTGTTCAATGCAATTGTTCTCGAATAAAGTGTCGGACGACGCGGCTGGCGAGATGACGGTGAACGACCAGGAAATGTTCACGGAGGTCAGAGGTCAGCATGACGTCACCGATGATTCTTCGGAGGCGATGAATGGTTTGGATGCCGAGCTGCTGAACGCTCTGATCAAGATTCCCAACTTGCAGAAAGTCATTTTGCCACAAAAAGTGAGTTCCTTTTGCGACGATTGGTAGTTTGTCAAAACAAATTGTGCTTCTTGGCTCGGTTGCGATGAACAAGAGTAGTTGAAAATATCCTCATCACTTATTTGTATATTTTCAAGGGCGATGGAAATGGGCGCGTTACCTTGGTGATTGGCGATGATGGAAGTGAAGGTTAGAGTTATATTTTATAAATATATAATTGCTATTATTTAGCATCGTCGGTCTACGACTCTACACGGACACATTATGATTGAAGTACACAAAAAGATATTTTAGATGGTTGTTTTCTATGCAAAAATTTTGAGCACCAGTTAAAGCTTTCGTTAGTTTAATTCTGATGCATTATGAGACTTCTGTTTGAAAATGAACCTGGTTCGTCTGAAGCAAGCTAGGTTTTTGTTCTTCACGACCAAAAGAAAGACACGTGACAATGTACCTGATAGGTTTTCTATGCCGAGCTCTGCCACAGGCAAGTATCCTTTCTTCAGTAGTTTTCCTTCGCGATTAGAAGCAGGGTTGCTTCTTGTTCCCTTCGGTATTAATTCACAGTAGTGGTAAATTTTGATGTGACGAGCTGAAGGAATCAAGTCCTTGCTGATCGCAGATGAGGAGGGAGTTAAGGAGCTTGAGAGATCTGCCAGCGCTGACGTAACCGACAAACTCGATGTTCAACAAACAAGTTCTGTTGCAAGGTAAGGTGGGAGTAGCGCTTTTTTCAAGTCTGTCGTCGTTGCGTGTGTTCCTGGAAATGCAAAATCGAAAGGGGGTTTGGGATTTTTCTGTAGCTCTTCACGGTTTGGAAGTCAACCTAGTTTCTGCATATTTGAAGTAACAGTAGGTGAACACAGTAGCGTGGCCAGGCAAAAAGTTTGGGAGGTGGCAAAACTGTTTGATTTTAGGCAAATAACGCCATTTTGTTTCGGATACCGCCTCTCCCAGCACAAGAAAATTGGGGGGCATAACCCCGTAGGCCCACCCCTGTGGTTGAACAGCTTTTTCGCCAGAGGCATACTTTTATTCCGTTACAGTGCCAACCACTTGCCATCCAGCCACCAGCGGTACATCATATCGTCATCCGGTATACGACCTTTTGCTTCAAGTTGACCCTCTCATCCCACCAACACATTGGCGTTCTGCAACTTATGACGTCGCCGCTTGATCGGGAAGACGCTCGTTGAACTTCTCTAGGCATATTTTTTCAAGTATCGTCCTTTCCGAAGCGTTATTTATTCCGGTTCTTCTATCGCTTTATTTCCGCCACTGATTCGTCCGGTTGCTCTTCCCTCGTGATACTGGATGGCAGTGTTGTGGAATGCTTTCCGTTAATCGATGTGCTTCTTTACGTTTCTCTCGTACAAGCAAACTGTGTCAGTGGCGCAGCCATCCAAAAATATTTGGGGGGGGAAATGTTTGATTTTAGGCGAGCAACAGTATTCTTTCGGGATATCGTCTCTCGAAGCACAAAATAACTAGATATTTTAAAAATTTGTGGGGAATGGGCCTTCCTGCTTCGAAGTTTAAGATACACATCAGTGGGACAGGCCAACATACTCCGGTTAGTTAGGGAGCAAGCATTTTCTCCTGAAATGGAACATACACAACGACGTTCACGTTCGCAAATAAATACATGTTACGGAATCTTCGTCTTTAATCGGCGGTACCCAGGAAGTAGCCCTTAGTTTCGAATAGGTTAGTGACCCTGGACTCTAAGCGGGGAAGGCGAGGTTGCTGCAGACTATCCTAAATGTTCAGGCCTCATTTCACTTACTACACGAAACATCAAATGAAGAAATAATGCACGTTGTGCTTCATAGCACAGGTGCAGGGGAGCAGGCAAATTTTTGGGGGTGCGAAATATTTTTGCCCGAATAGTTCTTGTGGGATGGCCTCCAAAAAAAATTCATGTGATTCTCCCCACGTTGGGCGCCATTTTTATCCGCAATTTCAGGTTGTTTGCCCAGATTTTCAGGTATTTTGCGTACATCTTCATTGGTTTTGCCCGGATTTTTGGACAAATCAAAACTTTGGGGGTACACCTGCACACCCACCTCCAACACCACTGCTTTATAGACACACTTTCAGAAGAAAAGGGTATTCGTCGGAATGATGTTCCTGTGAAAATCTCAAATTTATGCAGTTAAATATCTCCATTCTTAGCAACATACTTCAATAACTGCATAAACCAAGGTACACGCAGAACTTGAAGTGTGCTGCTCATATCCGGACAGGCGGGCCAGAAGGTGTGTTCACCAGCTATGGTCCTGTGTCAGTGCTGTCATCCTTGAACAAGATATTTCAAAAACTGCTCTATAATGGATTATATAGTTATGTGAAATGCAAGAGCATGCTGTCGAAACAACAAAAAATCAATATGGTTTCAGAGCTAAATTAACAACATATGCAATTTATGACAGTTGAATGCATCTCAAAAAAACCTTGATCAAGTACAAAACTTGTGCAGTTTGTCTGGATCTTTCAAAACTTTTTGATACTGTTGACCGTTCTGTGCTGCTGTGTAAGTTAATACATTAAATTCTATGTTATTCGAAGGGACGCACCGCAACTTCGAAAATGGCATTCATTAACGGAAGCAATATACAGCAGTAGGCCCCAAACATGGGCGTTGCGTCGGAAGAATTTTTGCCATATAGGCGCCGATAATAGATTTCTCCAGAGGGGGCCAAAATGATTTTTCTAGGGGGTCAAACAGAAATGAAATTTCACTTTGCCAACTCCGAAACCAAGAGAAAAGCATTTTTCTATAAAGGTAGTAGCAAAATGTCAAAATCCAGGGGGCCAAGGCTAGGGATGCGGAAGCGCCAAAATCCTACCGCTTCCACATAGGTTATTTGACTTTAAGAGTAACTTGGCGAAAATTTTTTGTCCATTTCCTTATGTGGATCAAACGGTGAAGTTGCACTATAATCTGAATGAAAGTGCGATATCAGTAGCGCGAGAGAACGAGATAAAGCATAACCAGCATCCATGACGTTCTTCACAGAAAGCTAAGTCATCGTGCAGCTTACCCATTTTATCGGAGGTTGACTTTTCAAACCTGGCTGCTGTCTAATAAAATGGCACCAGTTTGAAAACACAGCAATCTCCCGGTTATGTTCGTAACTTGAATCTGAGCTGTTTGTGCGAACTTATGTGGTAACTTAGCATTTGTTCTTTTAACTGCCTTAGCAAGCAGATGTTGATCATTAGGGCTAATGTTTGGAGACTGATTGATGCTTTGACTGAAGCTAACTATTATTTTCAGCAAGGCCTCTAGCATTCACATACATTATGCTATTCACTTCACAAACAATGTTAGGCAAAGCCAAGCGTTTAATTGAGCCATTTTGAGACAAATCATCCAAGTGAACGAAACATCGCACGGCAGGACGGAGTGGAGCTGCTGTAGGAAAGTCTGTGCAAAGCGGGAAGTTATGTGCAAACGTTATTTGCCCTAATGTCTGAAGACACACAAAAAAGTAAGTGCGTCTGTCCGCAGATTAGCAGAGCTGGATAGTAAGGTATTTCTTTGGATTGATAACATGCATCGAGCAAACTGCCCCTTCCACCTTCACTAACCATTTTGCAAGCAAACTGAACAATTATATCAAGTCGTGAACTTTAGCTACATAATGTTCCGTGTTTAACATTTTTTATGATCAGTTGTCACGTTTGATTTGCTGTAAATACCAATAAATTGCTGAAAAAAGTTGAATCCAGATTTTTTCATAACTCTGTGCGAACTTAACTTAGATATTACTGAACATATGTGTTTGCCAACTCAGTCTAAAAAGCTTTTAGCATTTCATTAATGATGTAAAAAGTTTGTCAAAACCTTGCGTCCTAGAATTTTGCTCAAAGCATAATTATGACGTAATAATGTATGACAATCAAAGCGCTTTGAAGAAACCTCAAACTGTACGCTATGCAATTTAGCTTGATATTTGTTAGACTAAGGTCAGGTTGTTGTAAGTGCTGTTTCTATTAATATGTCTTGAAGACAGTTTTCTAGGTTGTGCTTAGAGATAGACCGATATATCGGCCTGTTCGATATAACGGGCCGATATTTGGGATTTTGGCGATACATCGGCCAAAACGGCCGATTTTATCGGCTTCAGCAGGTGTTGACAAAACGCTGCTATATTCCTCACGCATCCACACACCTTGCGCAAGGAAGCACAATGAACCAAGTCAAGATAGTTATCTTGCAGCAACGCTAGCAGGTGCGGTTTTCATAAACAAGCAGACAGATGAACCATGGAGCATGTGTCGGCCGTCGCAGCCGAAACAAAAGCATCATCATTAATCAGATTAATTGAAAACCATAGCAAAATATCGAAATTGCTACAATTTGAAATATTTTAGCTCGAAAAAATGTAAGGCATAAAATACATTGTATTTTTGATAATGAAGCAGAAAACAAGATTAAAAATTTTGGAAATATCGGCTATCGGTCCATGAATGGCCGATATATCGGTTTCTTTCTCGTCTTTGAAATTATTAATTGTCGCCGAATAAACTCAAATCACACCAAATAAGTGCAGTGCAGACAGTAACCTCGCCTATTCATTATAATCACCTCTGAAACAATTAAAATTTGACAGCTTTTACGAGATAAAATAACTGATTTTTGAAGTTCATGAAAAAAGGTAAGGCATAAAATACATTGCATTTTTGATAATGAAGCAGAAAACAAGATTTAAAAATTTTGGAAATGTCAGTATCGTCTATCGGTCCATGAATGAGTGAAAAATCAGTATCGGCTCCAAAAAAGCTATATCGGTCGATCTCTAATGTTTTTTGTAAGAGCAGAGTAGCAGTACCGTGCTGACAGATACTGACTTATGCGATCATTTTAACTAGCAATGTGTCTTTGTGAATCGTAAGCTATGAGATAAGAGTCCAGGCTCTATTGGAAGCGGAAGCGATAGGTGCGGAAGCGGTTAACGAAATAGCCGCTTCCACGTCCCTGGTCAAGACCCACCCCTGCACTAGCAACAGGTTATCTCATTGTCACAGTCTCCAGAGGCAAACCATGCTGGTTGGCCCGACGTAAGTGCAAAGGTTGATCTTTGTGTTGCCACTGGTACAGTCTCGCAAGGGTGATTATTGATTTTGGTTATTTTCCCAAATTTTAGTCTTGTTCTTCACTATTAAAAGTTAAGAGGTCCATGAGAGGTTTGCGAAAATAAATTATGGTAAAGGGGTTAAAATTGAGAACTCCAGACTTAAGCCAACAACGAGTTTTCGCGATTAAAGAAATTCCAAGAACAGATTCTTGCGAACCAGTCGAATCCCATCACTGCCTGCATCCGTCTTCCGATGCCCGTGGTCCCAAAACCAGCAGTTCAATCATGGCTTGCCACAAGGGTTGATTTTATCTATCCTGTTATTTTCACTCTACCTCGTATGTTAACGACTTACCAATGCAGCAAACCTCACAATCACAATATTTGCTGATGATACAGATACAGTACCTGCCTAATATTGACAAACCAGGGTAGGCTACTGCTATTTTGGAGAAGGTGATTGACCAGGAAATTACTAAAGTTGACAGTTGGATGCGATGTAATAAGCTATCACTAAACTGCACACTTGATATTAGCTCTGAAGTGGAATAGGACTTTTCTGTCTGGCCGGTTCGGCCAAGCCGTTCTGGTCTGGGTCGTTTCGGTCTGGGGACGTGGGTTTAGTGGGGTGTTAACGGCGTTCCTGCACCTTTTATGCACTAGTAACGTTACTTGAAGATGTAGATTTTTCATTTCAATTTTTACGTGGTATCTACCAGACAATGGTATCTACCAGTATCGTACCTAGGGTTTCCCGCGCCCGAGGACAAAGTCAGTTTTGGCGCCCCCCACCCAGCGCGTTCATGGCAGCATAGATGCGAAGAATATATACTGTAGTTGTTTCTAGACCCGTGTGAAAACTTCACATGACTGTGACGTCAGGAACTTTGAATCTTGGAAATCATAACCGATCGTACAGTTCAGAATCTAATAGTTTTGCGTGAAGCTATCCCCACTTTGAAATTTCGGTCACGATTGGACTTTCAAACCGTTATATTACGACATTCCAGATTGCGGTAATACATTCGAATTCTAGCAACTAGTTAAATAAAATGCAAAAACTAGGCAAAAAGTTCCCTGATCATCTGCTAAAATCTGCATAAATTTTAATGACAGGATTTTTTGGGTACAAAAAATTTCTGATAACCCAGGATAAAATTGGCAAGAGTTGCACCTTGTTTTCTAAAGCATAATGTTGAGTTCGTCTTGGCTCCTCAACATGAAACGTCTTGTGATTCTGAAATAACAACGAAAGATTTCGACCACTGAAGAAAACAATTGAAGAAAGCGACTTAGAAATTTACCGACGGATTCATGACAAGCCGAATGAAGCTGGAAGACAACAACGACTAAAGACACTAATTCATTGGAATATTGTCATGCGTACTTATTTGGTGTATTGTGAATTTGTACTCCGCATATGTATTGTAAGTCACAGTTGGGGAGAGAGTAACTTAAGATAGTATAGAAAGCATTTACACGTGATGAAAACAGACAAAAATATTGTCGCGAAACGCCTATTCGGAAATCGCCGTTAGAACGCCAACCATGGGCGACCACTAGATGTCGATATTGCACTGTGCGCTAGCCGAGATTTGTCACGTGACCCAGGCGTCGAACGTCGCGCCCTTATAAGGAGCCGCAGTGGCTCACTTGAGTCAGTCAAGTCGTGGGCATACCAGGCTAACAGCTAAACTCGAACGTGGGCATACCAAGCGGGTTTAGTCTGATTGGGTATATCAAATGGGACCATATTACTCACAAGAGAATTATGGTTTAGTGGCTATGATATTGATGACAATTTGGGTTGCTCTCTCCTCTATGAAAGAATAAAATTCGCATTAACCCCTGTCACCTGCAATAATTATGCCTGTGTATGTTGATGTACATTATAAACCCCTGTTGTGATGAATATCGCAGTGCTCAAAGTTACCAGAATAAAACCATGAGTGAATACAATTCTATTGTGACAAACTGAGCGGGTCAAGCGAAACGGGCGGGTCTAAGCTTCTTAATTATCAGCTTAGGCGTGCCTTGGACACTCCGACCAAAATTTGCCAGTGCTCTCGCGGAGTTGCTCTAAACGTGTGCCGTTCTTCTTCTTTAGAAGGGAACTGCCACAATGAGTTTGTCAGAGCCTTTTGAAGATGCTGAATGCAGCGTAACTTTTTGTTCCCCACCCTTGTCAGGTCTGGTTACAATCACCGTTGATACGAGCTGTAGGGACTAGGGGTTTCTGAAGCATGTATTAAAACATTATAAAGGACTGAATGAGGGAGACTCACGCAGGGCCGTGTGAAAGGTTGTTGCCCCCCCCCAAAAAAAACAGATGGAGCCCTTTCATATCAGCAAGCATTTAGGCAGTTGCGTGCTTTTTCGAACCAGTTGCAAATTAGCCCCTTGATAGCTAGTCTCAATGTAATCAACTTGGTGCTTTTACCAAAATCTGATAGGTGGAAATTGTGCGTAGAACTAACTGCTTCCCAACACTCTCTCTGCCTTCACTGTCCTCAACAGTTTGGAAATTTCTCACACGCTTCTAATAAGAACGAATTTATTGGAATCTGACACCATACATCTTCATCATGACATATAGCAAGTGAGATTAAATCTGAAGAGGCTTTTTAAGATCGAACAAGTCAGCGTTAAACTTATCGAGATTATCCCAGTTTTTTTCTGGTCGAAACTTTAAATTAGACTGTGTTAACACAGTCTTCACAGACATATCTAAAATAAAGTGACACAACAGCGTTCCTTCGTTTCAACTTTACATAAACTGTCTGAAGCAGCTTTCACGAAAACTTTTTTATCGTTGAACTAGAAACCTAGTCTCTCTATCTGTATGCAATCACAAAGCGATTGCACAACACTCCACAGCACATTCATTATGATGTAAATTTCCCCGATAATTTCAACGCACAAGGGCAAAACCATAGAAATGGGGAAGGTCAAGTCTTTATTAACAATTAACAATTGGCCTTGTTCTGATGTAACCACAACTTTACAAAATGCTGCTGTAGTGTCCGAACGTCCGCAATTCTTTTTCGGAATTAACGAATCATGATATTACATCCTTAATCTACCGGCTCTGCATTGAGGGCTAAAACCAGAAGAGTAAGAGTCAAGGGTAAAGAGACGACTCTAACTTACTAATACAATGTGATATTGTGGGGCCCCTACGAATGGCCGGAGCCCCCCAACCGGGGGGTACGGGGCTGCCTTGCCACGGCACTGCACACATTTCAAAGCTTGCAAACAAGCTCTCCCGCTATTCAGGTATATTCTGCAGTATTTGAGATTACTAGAGCATAAACGCACTTAAGATGATCAATTTTAGCATTATATACTCCCATCTACAGTAGGCTACGCCATTGGAGCTTGGGGCTCAGCAACTGAAACCTCCCGAAACAGACAGTGTTGGGGTCAGTCTTGTTAACATCTGATTGTTGCCTTCTTCAACATCAGATAACAATAACATCAGATTTGTAAATTACAGTTTGGTATAACTCATATCCAGTGGCGATTCTAGAATGAAAAAACTGGGGGGACTGCAGGACCATAAAGAAAGTAGGGGGGCCAACAGAAATGCCTCTACTGCTTGGTGATTTTCCGTTGCAAATTTGCTATGATTAACCCTATCAAACCCAACATAGGCTTGTGAATATCGCCAGAACCGTCGCCAGAAAGTCTTCAAATCGTTTAAAATTTTGCTGGCTGATAGTTATCTGCTAATAGTAATGTAGTCGAGACCGTAACCTCCGAGACTGAGACTTGGTTAAAATTTCGAGACGAGACCGAGACCGAGACTTCATCAAAAACTCCGAGATCCGAGACTTGAAGTTCAAGACCGAGACTGAGACTTCACAATTTGTGCATTTTGCCGACATTTTGTTGAAAAATCTCGTCATCATTTCTGACTTGAATTTTGTTCAAATTTCTGGCATTTTTCCGACGTGTTTTGGTTGTTTTTTACCTGCGAATACAACAAACAAAAATCGTTGAATTACAAAAATTGTAATAAACCATTTCTTTGCAATATTCAAAGTCTCAAGACCTGAAACCTTCGAGACCGAGACTAGCAAAAATGGGTCTCGAGACAAGTTTCGAGACCGAGACCAAGTCTCGAGACCACATCACTGTCTGCTATATTTGTCAATCAAACGAACTTGAAGGTGAAGTTAAGCACAAAACTGGGAAAGGCAAGCAGGGGGGCAGTCAAAAATTTGGGTGGCGCATGGCCCACCCAGGCCACCCCTTGGAACCGCCACTGGTTATGCATCTATTAACACTACCTAACAAAATGTGATAAACTGTGTTGAATCCGAAACAGAGCAAAGTGTCATCATTAATTGCAGAAGTACGTCATGCATAACAGAGGTGAGCGGACAGTGAAATTTCTCAGTCCGACTCCAGTCCTGATCTGATAAAATTGAATCCGATCCAGTCCTGATTCGCAAAATTTTTGAAAATCATCAGTCCGATCCAGTCCTGATCCACCAATGTAAAATCGTGTATTTTTATTTTGCCTCATGAGGCAAAAGTTTTTTTTGCCTCATGAGGCAAACTACTAGAGCTATTTTGCCTTTCGCCAATTACGATTGGTTGAAGGCAAAATACTTCCAGCAGTACCTTTGCCTCATGAAGAAAAATAGACACATCCTTTCGGCATTTCCAAAATTTAACAAGAAAGTGTCTATTAGGCATCAAAGGCAAAAGCACTGCTGGAGTTATTTTGCCGTTAGGAGAGTCCAATTGTTTGGATTGGTCATGTGACGAGGACGATGCACTTGGATTAGCATGAGGTCAGGTTTTTTTTAAGGAAAATGTTAGGTACCTGGTATGGATTTGTAGGGAGCCGATTTCTCTGATTCTAGGGACCCGATTTTCTCTGATTTTAGGGACCTGATGATTTTCTCTGTACGCTGGGGACCTGATTTGAATTTCTAGGGACCCGAATCAGGTCCCTTAAACACCTTGAAAAAACCTGCGTAAGGTCCTTGTTACATGACCTAAAACCCAAAACCTAAACCCAAAACCTAAACCCAAAACCTAAACCCAAAACCTAAACCCAAAACCTAAACCCAAAACCTAAACC
>Ga0210059_1008929_pt1 | contig 15724 bp, 9 predicted proteins | sample Ectturendosymbi2_FD_188042 | JGI IMG/M metagenome (GOLD analysis project Ga0210059, IMG submission 188042) | Ecteinascidia turbinata endosymbiont from Florida, USA - Sample 2 (SPAdes) (version 2) | ecosystem: Host-associated > Tunicates > Ascidians > Unclassified | place: Key West, Florida... | reverse complement strand
CAGAGTGAAGAGAGCAGTTAAGGAGTAGATGTTCTTCCGTTTCTTTATTACCACATAAACACATACGATAAGTGCGCTTGTTCAGGTTTAGGATACTGTGCGTCACAGTATCCTAAACCTGAACAAGCGCACTTAGGCCTTTTGGCTGAGGTCATCGGGCCCTAGGCCCCAACCGCAAGAGGGAAGTGTTTTGTTCAAGTTTTACTGGAAACTGGCTAAAGTCCAAGTCTTTTGAGCCTTTGATCAACTTGTAGGGTTTCTGGTTGCAGTCATGTACTAATTAAAAATATTTATGTTCAGGTGTTGGAGATAGTTTGTCAGAAGGTGCAAGTCCTGTGGCACAAATCACCAACCTACAGTAAACTTCATGCTTTATCAAAATCTCAATCAGACTTTTGGAAATAGTCAAAGACATGCTTAATAAACGTTCATTTCCAAACATTACATTAATGTAAGCATATGTTGTTAAGATATGCCATCAATAGCCAATCTTTTGAAGGAGTATGTTACTTCAATTTCCACCACATACTATATTTCTTCTATTATCAACTGCGGCTCATAATGTTTTTTCATCATTTCCTGTGGCTTACATTTTTGTTTATGTATTGAAAGGTCTTGATGATGCTCAGCCATTCCTTGGCTACCATTTTGCCAATCAAACCCTCTTCTCACGTTCTATTCTCTTCAACATCATGTGCATACTCCATTACAAGAGGGATTATGAGGAACAGAAGGCAGTTGTGGTGGTGTAAACATTACCAGGGTTGCCAAAAACGTGAAAGGTGCTAGAACATGAAAGTATGTCATAGGCATAGGTAACTTTTAAGTGTGGCTTACAATCAAGGGCGGCTTACCATATTGTGTGGCTTACAATCGAGGGTGGCTAACAATCAAACAAATACAGTAATGCAGTATTGTCCTAATTATAGTTTTATACCAGTTACTCTTTCTTTCCCTATCAAACTGCCAGATTTGTAGTTGTTGTACTAAACCCTCTCAATTCTAATAGTGTTAAGAATGTGTCTGTAACCCTGTGATTCCGCCAGCTTCAATGCCTTGTACTACATTCTGTTTTGTCTGTTTTTATCAACCTGCGTTCTGCAGAGTGTGTGTGTTCATACTATGGACTTCGTGAATGCTCAAACAAATAAATTAAATTAATAAATCCAAAAGGTTTGACTATTTCCGATTTTTATTCTCCATTTATCCTCCATTTCAGTTTTGTCTTAGTAAAAGTCCTTAAAATTTTGGTCCACAATCACTCTATATGCATCTTGAATCAAGTGATCGCAACTCTGGATTGTGCAATCGTTCTTCCACAGCTGCTTAGTTACTTGCATTACTCACAAGCTTGTAGCTATAGATAGTGGCCGTTCATCATGAGTTATGGTTTATGATATTTCAAAGGCCTTTCACAAAGTAATTCACTCATCTCTCTTTAAATTGTGCCAGTTTGGTGTCTCTCCCTTCTCTCATTCCAATTTATTACCTAATGATTGAGGTTTATCTTGGTGTTGTGTGCTTGATCCATTACTCTTTTTAGTGTATGGCATTGCTACAAACATTATGTATCATGTTTTCTTACTTGCTATTGATATTATACTAGCATTTTATTCTCTAATACGCTATCTAAATTCTGAATCTGTTGAAGTTGCGGTGTGTTCCTTTCAAAGTTCCTACCATTTCAACCAACCCACCTCTTCCCAATTGCTATGTTTTTGATTAGGCTTAAACTGATATCCCCTATGCCACGGTCTCGTACTTTATCATGCATATGTTTTGCTGGTCTTGGACTATGGAGATGCTGTATATATCTGTTTTGTTGCCGAAACTTTAATCTTTTATAAAGAATCAAACTGTTGTTTGCCCTTGATTGCCTCATGACCACATTGCTGGAGAAAATGTTGTGTGCATCGGTCACATTCCATTACATCTCTGTCCTTGGTTTCACATTATTGCTTTTGGTAGCACACTTGTTAAGACCTCATCATTGCATCCTCTGTGTATTGCTCCCAGATTTTTCAAAAATGTTTTCCAATTATTCATTATGTTTTCATGTCAGTGTACGGTTTACCCCCATTCAAAACGCAGTTTCTACATAAAATCTTTTTTTAACAAAGGCTCGATATCTTGCAATTCACTCCCTCAGCAATTTTTTTGCTTTGTGTTCATTGTCAATTCCACTGTAAGGCGTCTAGCTTGTTCCTTAGCCAGCCAATTGACATTGGAATTTAAAAGGTTGTAATCCTCACAAAACCCCAATTTCATGGTGTTTTGTTCATGCCCATGGTAAGTGCAATGTCAGTGGCCACTACAACTGAATGTGCTGCTGTGGTACTGTTGAAACTGAACAGCATATATTCCTTATTCTCTTCAGTTTAGCCTCATGTCCGCTCCTATTGTTAAAGATTTTTTTAAAATCTTGATAATGAAGGTGTCATCTTTTCAGGATTGAAGTTTGTAAGATTTTGAGATCTAACCAAATTATCAGTATTTGGGTGTCCAAATTTATCCAATGGCACACCTTGTGTAAAGCCCTATTTTAACTTGATATTACTAACTTTGGTTCCTTGTTAACTTTTTTTTGTTTTTGCATGTCCATGTCATTGTTGATTGTTTTGTTGTGTTATTTTCACTTATTCTCCTTGTTTTTCTCTTGTATTGTTCTTCTTTGATATAGTTTGTAGCATACATTTGTCAAAATAACCTCACGATAAATGTTGGTCTGATCCATCATCATTGGCATTTTCAACAGTAAACAACAACAATCTAATAGTGAGATGGTGTAACACAAATACAAACCCATGAAGTAATTTTGTGAGTGTTTAAATATTTTTGTGGGGCTTCAACCACCAGCCAGCACTACCATACGGGGTCTAACTTGAAGTATTGACCGTTGTTGACAAATTAACTGTGAAACTTTTGTAGTTTTATATATGATGTACTGTGTGTTTCTTACATAAATGACTTCTTGAGGTAGACAGTATAGTGGAAAAGAGCAGGTGTGGCAAGCGGTTGGCGTATTTTGTATTGCTGCTAACAGTTGTTTTTTTTTTGCTGCATGCATAAACTGACAGCAACCATGGGTATTTGTCATTAACACTTTGATTGAGAGCCGGGGTATGATATATTCGTACTTTGAAATCTGCCTAGAACCAGCAGTTGTTAGTTGCCTTACCAACGCCATAGCTCCTCTGCCGATTGCGCTAGAGAGCTGTTCAAGGGCTCAAACGGATCGGTCAGTCATCTAGTCTGCACTCGAAAAAAAAATTTTGTTTGGGGATTGTGGATTTTTTATGAGTGACGTTATAAGTGAAGTTGTTTTTGGGCCATTTTGGCTCATGTTACCTGACCTAGGGCCCAACCACTAGGCCAAAGTATTTGGCTAAAGTTTTCATTGGAAACTAGGCTCAAGTCTGAGTCTTGAGCCTTTGATCGACTTTCTAGCGTTTCTGGTTCAAAAGTTATGATCTAAAATAAACAAATTAATTAATTATGTAATTAACTAATTAGTCAAATATTTTTGTTACTTTAGATCAGGGGTGTACAACCTTTTCCTATTGCTGGCCGCATTGCTTTTATTTATATGAAGCACGGCCGCCAATGAGTTCGAGTTATATTTATGAGATAGGTTCAATTAAAGATTAGGTTTTATCCTGTATATGTCATTTGCTTGTGCCTAAAAGTATAATAGAATGTCAAACATTTTAACGAATTTGTTAAAAGAAACATCACCATCCAGATTGTTACGCATCGTGTCGACTGATTTTCTTGCCTTTCGTTTGTTTTGCTTCAATATATGCCAGCACGGCTGCCAAATCTTATATTTTAAATTACATGTGGTCGGCTGAAATTTTAATTATATCAAAGGCCGCATATGGCCGCAGGTTGTGCACCATTGCTTTAGATCAAATTTTGAACCAGAAACCCCAGCAAGTCATCCAAAGTATTAAAAGACTTAGATTGTAGCCCAGTTTCCAATAAAAACGTCAGCGAATTACTACCATCTAACGGTTTGGGCCCAGGGCTAGGTGAAGTGGACCAAGGTGGCCTAAAAGTCCTCCACTTATGACGTCACTCACAAAAAATCCGCAACCCCGAACCAAAAATTTTTTTCGAGTGCAAACTACAAGACTTGCTGAGTCTTTTGAGCTTTGAGCTGTGTTTGCATGAACCGATTGATTTAACCCGGGTGTGAAAGTGTTAAGCTGTAAGCTTTCGAGGAGTCTGCCAAATGGGCTCTGCTTTTATCTTTCTGCGATGATTCAAACTTGCACACATCCATATTCAAGTAACAACTCTACACACGTGAGATAAATTTCTTGCATCTCTCACATGTGGTGAGTAGTTACTTAGTCATCAACTAGTCTGATTTGAAGAGCCAGGTAAGGTGCTGACTTGCAAAATCGCAGTTGAGTCACAGGAAATGTAATGCTAAACAGATCTGCTATTGATAATTTTTTTACCTTGGTAAACCTTAAATTATATTTTTGCTTGCAATCTAAACAATATGTCAATGTTGGTTGGAGGTTAAATCACAGATTGAAAGAAAAACTTGGGCAAATAAATTGCATTTGCTATTTGTTTAAATTTGTTACATTTAGGGACACCTACAATCACATATTCCAGGTAATTGTTTCATTCTATTTGTTTCAAACTGATTTGTGCTGCTTGTGTAAAGACTTGACGCTCACTTTTCATGATTTATATTGCTGTTTACTAGGTGCTGATTTACAGTCAGATGACAAGCATGCTTGACATATTGGAAGATTATTGTGAGATGCGGAATTTTTTGTTTGTCAGACTGGATGGACAGACAAATTGTGAAGAGAGGTTCAATCTTGTAAGTTACCTTTTTAATATTACTTTGGTTATCCTTATGCAAAAAAATATTTCAGCCATTCAAATAACATTTTATTTGTGGGAATTTCTTGTCAGCATGAAACAACCAAAGAACTGTTACTGAAGTTCTAGGAAAGTAATTTGAAAACCTTTTATTCTAGCATGCGATGTTTACAAAATTGTGAAGATCAAGAATGTAGTAACAATTAGAATGTTTAAGAACCACTGCTCTAGTAAGTATGGTTTAGAACTTCCAAATGTCTTTCTATTTGCTACGCAATGTGGTATGCATCTCAGAGACTCTTTTAGCTAAACTTGATGCGACGAAGTGCTCCTTTTGCCTTCGGCATGGTGATGGGCAGTTGGATTTGCTGTTAAAAGATTGTTTTCTTGTGGGCAGATTTTTGTTGCAAGAATTTATTCAGTGTCATAGGCAGGTAATGGTAATTGGCAAGGATGGATGTGTTTGTATAGTCACTCTCTGGATACCTGTGAAGATCAATGGTATAACAAACTTGGCTCAAAAATGAATATTCAAAGCACGATTTTACCCCATATGAACTAATTCTTGCAGCCTTTTGCATTGTTCTATGTTGTCTTTTGACTGATTTCACCACCCAGTGAGCTTAATGTGTCATTAAGAACATTCTCTATAGTTTGGCTGCCAACTTTCTTTACGCAGTCGTTCTTGCACATTCTGTCAATGCTCTCTTTGGGTCATGACAGTAATGTGTTTGTCTGTGCATTTGTGCATTTGACAGCAGTGTGTATGTCAAATGCTCAAGAGCAATTGAGCATTGCTCAACATTTGACGTCAGGAAGTTTGAGTTCCAGTGAAACATAATTATGTGGGAAAATCGTATTTTCCAGTTTTTTTACTAGTTGCAGCTTGTATTCTGATTTATTCATTATTCTTGAGCAAGGGGGCGATTTCCCCCTCAAAACCTATGAAAGTAATTTGATTCACCATGATTTTGTACAATTTGGAAAGCAGCATTCGTGATGTCAGGCCATTTTGCCATCCACTGTTTTGTCACAGCAGTGTTGTGAAGTATACTTCATATTTCTCTTGCAGTAGCGACCATGTAATGAGACTTGACTACCAGATATTACGGAGATTGCCCCCCCCCTAACCTTACTGGCTGAATCTGCCCCTGTTCTTGAGCTTGTTTGCTTTCTCTGCTCTTTTCTTAGCCTTTTACCGTTTCATCTGTAAGCACTGCTTGCAGATTGTAGGACTGAGGGTGTGCAGTGCTATGTGGAATCGATTTCATGTAAAAAAGTTTCTGATGGATTCACTTGTTCGTCACCTTTGTGGAGACTAGTTGCTTGATGTGAATGATTCATTTTTTGTCTTGAGGCCAAATGTGCAGATGTTACTTGAGGTAGTAGGCCAGAAGCAGTTTTGTCAGAGCATGCTTTTCAGTGTTGTAGAGATCTAATAGGAACGACGGATTAGTTTTATGAAAATTTGTTACTGTGTTATTATAACTTGATGATTTTGCTTTATATCACCCATGCTTGCACTGGTTTCTTTATTGTAGTAATTTTTGACATTATGCCTATATCAAAATCTACTGCAGATGTGTAAGTGATGGCAAAATATAAATGTACAAAATGGCGTTCAGTTCGTATGGCATTCTTTTAAAGCATGTTAGTATGAGAAGCACCAATCTATAAAACATTCCTTGGCAACTTCAAGATCTAAAATAAAACAAAAGTGTATTTGACTTAAGATAGTGATGCAGTGCAATATATGGATTTTTAAACACTAAAGCACCAACAAGATGCTTAATAAAAGATTGAGGAAAGTTAGGTGAAGCTGTAATCCATTCATTTTTAGAGCACCCTAAATTCTTCATTCTTAACTTCTTTAGAAAGAATTTTGGCAGTTATTAGTCGTGGGTTCAAGAAAACTGACGATTGTGATCCTGTACACGTTGGTTTTATGAAAGTAAACATCCATATAACCATCTGTTGAATATTGTTTGTAGATTCAGAATTTCAACAGTGATTCGTCAATTTTTATCTTTCTTCTTTCAACACGAGCTGGTGGACTGGGCATCAATCTTACGGGTGCTGATACTGTTATTATTTATGATTCAGATTGGGTATGTATATATGTACATGTTGAAGACCCCATTGTTTGCAATGATTACTTTGGTTTCCTGCTTTATGTAAACAACTTATTTTATGATCTCTACAGTAAGTTTCATGCTGTTTGAACCTGAACCTCCTGAACTTGCTATTCCATATTCTCTGCAATTCTAATAATGCTGTTGCCAAATTTTTCATAAATTAAGAATTTGTTGATGCTAAGTTTTAAGCATTTCTTCTTCGTCTGCCTAACTGATGATATCATTACAGTGTTTCAGTTTGCTTTGGCCTGCATTCATTATCGAATGAAGTAAATAAAAATAAATTAAAATTTCAAAACGAATTTCAAAAATCGTTTAATGTCTTGGGTAGAATAAGCATATCGCCAAACGTAACAATACACTTGCAGAAAACACATAAAGTAACATGTACAGTACTTTATTTTAATAATTGAGGCTTAGTTATTTATAAATGAAGCCAAGCCATCAGTCAGTGATGTGTGAATGACGAAATTTCGTTATTACATACGCAGAATTTGTGATTGACAAATTCCCATTGTTTTCAATAAATTGCTTATTTTCAGTGTTATTGAGAGTCAAAAAATCAAATCAACATGTCAGTAAGTGGAAAACTGCTTCATACCAATTGCAAGCTTTTGTAAATGTTTTATGACTTTATTAGACGCTGGTCCCTCATCTTCATTCAATTTTAATTCAACTTCAGGTGCAATATTTGTTGGGAGCTCAGACATCAATTGTTTTATGTATTGCTCGTCATATTTTTTCATATACTGCTTCTTTGTGCAAGATAAGTGATGCTTGACATCAAACTGAATGTCAGTATCTCTAGATGCTTTTGACGTGTTAATATGCGAAAATTTGTATGTTTCCCTGTAGATTGAAAAATGTTTAAATGAATTTATACGAATACTGATATGGCCCAACTTCATTTTTGACCACGTGTTGTGGACTGAGGTGCATTGTTGTTGAACTGTTATATTCCAATATTGGCACTCCCACCATTAACAATAAAATTCCTACAAATGTTTGCGATTAATTCTACAAACGATTGCATATGTTTGCCGTGGAAAATTATTCACGTCTTTTCAGTGGTTTTAAATATGTTACTTTTCGTGTGAGTGGCTTGTGTGCTACAGACTTATGCAAATAGGGTTAATGTTGAATATTGGTAGCATTTGTGTGTAAGTCTGTCTTCTAATACCTACTTAGATAACACACATTGGATTTAGGACGTATATCATGATAACAATATTAGTTTATTTCAGACTCGTGGTCCAAACAGACACGATCATAGACACAAGAGCAAAAAAATGGTTGGCCACACAGTAGCGCAATTTGCACATGACCATGTAGAGGAGCAAAGCACTTAATCACCACAACTATATTGTCATCCACAAGAGCACAAAAAATTGTTAGCCACGCAGTAACGCATTACAGAATCGATGTTTGCACATGACCAACCAACATTGAGAGGAGCTAAATATTTTAACAGCACTTCTTACTTTTGTATGCTTGGTTTGTGTACATTGTACACACATTTTTTTCTTTTCACTGCACAAAAAGCAATACTGAGACGCGAACACCGAAACAATGCACCAGCAACTACTGCAGTTGGTCTCCAGCATACAGGAGCTTTGGATAATTGAGGAAAAATGAAGATTTGTAAAAAGCATCAGACGTTTGAAGTGAACGAATGAAAAAGTTGGATGAAGATGCGCATCGTATAAAAAATCGATACAAATTGTTTCTCAGCAGGGCAACAAATGTCCTGACACAATAGTTAACCTGGTGTGGGCGAACACTTACATTTCTAGGTATGTGATGCGTGATTCGGTAGGCATTGCTATACGCAGCATGCAAGCGCTTCATACTGGTCTGTGTGTATTTGCTCCACAGTTGGCAAGCATGCATTGGCATGCAATAGGCACAAAATGGAGTGTTTTTAGTGCAGGAGAGCACTGATCAAAAGTGCCTCTGAGTTTGTGAAACTGGAGAAACGGTGATCGATTGTTAAATGTAAAAAGTTGCGATTGCGGTAAATCACCCTCCTATTACTCGCAAGCAAATGTGGATGAGTAGCTGCTTTTTTTGCATTGTGTCCAGCTAACCACAGCATTTCCGGGATCGTAGTAATACCACGTTGCCTCCAATCTTCTGCGGAATACCTGCGAGTTAATGTTTGTCTTGATGCACGGGCGCAGCAGTTCGAGGTAGTGAACGACTGGAGAACTATATTTACCCGGGCGTTAAATTCAGCTTCACCCCAGATGGCGTGGTAGATATCATTTGGAAAATTGTAGTAATTCGGGCAACCAATTTTTTTTACCTAAAAACTTAAAATTTTGACTTTATGATTTACAAATTTTTGCTTTATTTGACCTATAAATTTCCTGCGTTTGCAATTGCAAAATAATTCAGCCTTAGGTATTGTGATTAACTCAGAAGCATATTCATGCACTATACTTCGAAATTTAAAAAATTGGTTGTTTAACTTTAGGAATTACATATTGATAAATACATTAATTAATAACTACAGTAGAGTCAACCTGAGAACATCATAAAGTTGAAACAATATCTGAATACTGGATTGGGAATTTATCAAACCTAGTACTGTGAGACCACGTTTCTTGCCTTACCACACATAGCCTACGTCAGAGGTTCTCAATCTTTTTGCACCAGCGGACCGGTAAAAAACGCAAAAGATTTTTACAGACCGGTAACATAAAATCGCAATAAATGCAGCAGATTACCACAATCATTTTGTCAATTAAAGCTGTTATATACGGTTTCATTTGGAGTATATTCAGAAAAATAATTTAGTCAAAGTTGTAAGCTAACTCCTACAAATATTGACTTATAATGTATCTCTGTATCTCCCTTCTGTACAAAGCTATCCCAGTGTACCAGCTTCTTTTTGAATGCGTCTGTCTTGTTTCTCAGTACAAAGATATTTGTGCAAAACCCTGGTATCAAGCTTGTTCACATTGCAAAATATATCCGCCAAACATGCAAGCTTACCCACATTACATCCAAAAGAAATCCTGCTAATTGAGAGTTTCTCTAAAAAACCGTTTTGTTTCTTCCTTCAGCTCAAGAAAGAGGCGAAAGAACTCGCTCTCTCGACAGGTATCTTACTTCTGTATGGAGATGTTCATGATGCGAATCCATACTTTCACACAGTGTTTTGGTTCTGGAGTTCAAGGGTCGACTTCGAGTTTCATTGATAATTTTCACCGCCTTATTTAGCACATTTTAAAATCAGTTTCTTTGCAGCTAAATGCTCCAAATGGATTATGCAATGAGCAAACAACATTTCTTTATGCGCTACTTCTTTAGCTCTTGCAACTACACCCAGGCGATAATCAGCCATCCTTGCGGCTTGCTGCAGTCCACACTCCGACACAGTTGTCCCAATCTCTCTTTCTCACTGAAGTATTCTTTAATAAGACTAATATCTCTGACCCGGTGGTACGTCCTAGAAATTTCATGCAACATAAAAGTTCTTCCTTGAAATATTTTCCCATATAAAAAACAATGAAGAATGACACACTTAGTCACATCACTTCATTCGTTGAGTTGAATTGCGAAATACCTCGACTTTTAACTCTTCTATAAGCTGCTCTACATCAACTGCCTTATCTTCGATCCTTCGCTGAACTGTGTCGTTAGAAAATGGTATACGCTCAAGTTTCTGAGCTGCTTGGGGAGCCAAAACGTGTTTTCCAGCAGATAGGATGCACGGGATTTACTTACTTTTCCCCAGTGGTGAACAATTTTTTGTTTTATATACAGTATTTCAAGAGAAATTAGATACGATGCACGTGGAAGTGATTTTTCAATAGTAGCCATTGTTTTCATTTGCATGTTTGACTATGCAGCATGCATCTTGTTGAGTAGTAATAATCCAGTAGTTTACCTTAAAGATTGCTGTGCTTCTAATCAGGGGCATGCAGAGGTCTGGTGATGCCTGAGGCAATTGCTTGATTTTATGCTCCCCTACCAAATTTAGTATTGAGGAATGTGAAAAAAAAGGCAACACGTAAAAACTAGTGTTGACAAAACGAGTTTCGAAATATTAATTCCATACAGCATGTGTTAGTAGCCTTACAATACGAAGACGCATCTAGTTACATAATTTTAATTTTTTAATCTTTGAATTCGCGCCCCCCCTCTGACACCCCTGCTTCGAATGAAAGTGACTAGCAAGTGTTGAAGGTTGCATTGCATCGTTTGAGAGAATTTGTGAGCCGCGGCGGCTCTTCACTACATGGAGCTACAGCAAAGCCAAGTTCCAAGTATTTTTTACCATATTGCATGAGAAATTCTTCTTTTCAGTTTTTAGTTCATCCTGCTACTGTCAAGATATCTGTACGTATTCTTCTTGCAGATTGTTGTATATGAAGTACTTAGTTCATGTCCACTTTGAGAGTTGTTCTTTCCTGAAACCTGAAATCAGTCCTTGTTAAAAAAGTGTAAAATCCCCTGTTGCTTTGTTAACTGCATTTTAAATCTTCCGCAATCAGGCGTGTAGCCAGAGGGGGGGGCGATGGGGACAATTGCCCCCCCAATCCCGAGAGTTGCGCTAGAAATTTTCAGGTTAATAAGGTTTTCATGTGTAAGCCAAAGAAACACTTCAGTGCAAATCAACGGAACTGTAACCTTTCCTACTTCAGCCTTTAGTCCAGTGGTCTCAAACACGCGGCCCGCGATGCTTTTTGGGGATAGGATTAGAACTCAAGTTATTTGGTTTATTCACCGGTGTTTGAAAGTGTTAAGCCATCGAGTGAACAAGTTTCTTTTGAAAGAACGTACAGACGGATAGAAATTATTTCCCAATAACACACGACACCTTTCGCAGGAAATAAGATGTGAAAGCTGTTTCTGTAAGTGTAAGTTAGGCGGTTCAGATACCTCCATTGTTGCGTCAGTGTTATAATGCGGCCCTGAGGTTACTTTTTAAATCCTCATTTGGCCCTAGGAGCAATTGAGTCTGAGTCCCTGTGTATTAGTCGAACTTGATTAAAGCAGTGTTGTTTACCAATTGCCCATGGTTAATCAACCGTTGTGTACATGCGCGTCGGAAGGATTTTTACTAGGGGAGACCAAAAATGGTGAAATTTCATTTTCCCCACTCGAAACTAAGAAAACAACCTTTTTTGCTAAAAATTTAATAGAGAAATGGAAATGTCAAATTTCAAAATCTCGGGAGGGACCAAGGATCCTTCTGCCATCCTTCCGACGCCCATGGTTGTGCATAGTGTAAATGCTGGAGAATTCATATCATGGCTGACCTTTGCCTGAGGTTTAAGCTCCGTGTGGAAGTTGGTGCTAACGAAATAGAAACTTGTACCAAGCGCTTGTAATCACTAACCGAAAGTAAAACAAGGAGTCACGCTTTTTGCAGCTGTTTCTGACGCACCAGCTTGGTGAATCCCACCTAATGGTGATGTAAACTTCATTTCAACACGATCGCAAAAATTCCTCTCTGATAACTCTGGCGTGCTACAAGTACCGTATAACTTACCCTTGTCTGCAGCATTAGCCTCAGACTTAAATGATCATCGTAGGTTTTTGTTTTTGCATAGTTTTAAAAGTAACCGCGTTAATATAGCGGTGATATATGTTTTATATGCCTTGAATCTCAAACTTTGGCTAAGAAGCAATCCAGTTTCAAAGTCTTTTGTTATGCAATGAGGCCATAGATACTGCTTTGCAACAATAGCATTCAATCTAGATATTTGTTTGTTGTGACATGTATTGTGACGGTTCAACCACAATCACGTAGAGCCTTAACGTTTTCATCAATGATTTCCCATTATCTTGCCGGCGAGTAACAAAAGTTTTGTCAAGTAATCAGAGTCCAACCTGCACATAGTCTAAAAGTGTAAACTTTTTTTGATTGCCACCCTATGCTAAGTAAATTTTAAATCATTCATCTGCAACGGGAAGATTCAGTAACAAAATCTAACATAGAAAGGTGCTTTTAATTTGGAAGTACTGAGGGCATTGGCACTGCCATTACTTACAGATAGCTTGCAATCTGCTTAATCAATAAAGCGCATGTGACTAAAATGAAAAAAATTCAATTTTTTACCAATCGATTGGATTTTGTTATTTGAACACTCATGGATTTAGAAAAAAAGACTTCAACCGCTTACGTTGGAATGGCTAGATCAGTGGTTTCCAAACTTTTTTGAGCACGACCCAAATCTGAGTTTGTTGAACACACGTCAAATAGCGTACGAAAAAAACGATTGTATAAGTGATTCTGGCAGTAAGTTGTTAATGTCAGCAATCTACTCTTCTCAAGTACCTAAGCTACACACAGACAAGCATTATAGTAACGTTGAAAACACACAACCCCGGTTTGGATCACCTCAGCGCGACCCATTCTTTGACCCTTCGCGACCCTTGTTTCGGTTTCGACCCATGCTTTGGGAACCACTGGGCTAGATCAACTTAACAACCGCTGTGTTAAGCTGCGGAGACAAGTATTTCTTAACTTCACTGCACTGCAGAGTCGTGGTGATAATTGATCGTGATTTCGTTTTCACAAATACACAGCCATTTTCATACTTTCTGTAGACTGAGTGGGTCAAACGTCAAACATACACAAGTTTGTTTAGAGAGCATGTGTAATTTTCCATTTCATAGCGTTTAATGACATAAAATCCAAACATTTTTCAAACGCGTTGAGGGCCTCTAGCCTACGTTATCAGCTTCATACGTCAACCAGTCGCTCAAGAGTTGAATAAGATCCATGTCTTCTATAGGCGCAAGTTCTGTAGACCAACTTCGGGAGTCGTTGTCTTAAAGCAAAGTCGTTACTCGGCTTCGATTAAAAGTGTGTTGGTAGACATTAGCTTAGCAGGTGTGTAACTATAAAAAAACGCAAGCATAATGGCGGCAACGATGACTTCTTGCTCAACTGCAATATTGGCTGCAAAAGGCATGCTGCAGATCTTGCACTTACAGCTTCGAGATTTTCACAAGCGCTTTCGCAAGAACGTTTTACAAGCAAATGGTGACTTTGATCCAAAGTAGAGGTTTGGAAGTTTACCTTTCCTATCTTTAAATATGTGTTTATTACCAATAGCTGCCATTGTACTTTCTCAACAACAAAATAATTATGAAATTGCACAAGGATTTTATTTTGCGTCATTATTTTCAGTCTAAACCGCGAAAGTGGTGCAGTTGGTAGAGCACGCGACACCAAAGCAGGTTGGCTGGGTTCGATTACCTGTCGGTTATACCGAAGACTTGAAAAGTGGTACTTGCGACTTGTCCAACCTCGTGCGTTGATGGGTGGGTGCAACGTAGTGTTTCCAATTCGGGGCAAAATTTTCAAACCGGGTTTCGGGTAGCTGAGAAAAGAAACCCGAGAAAATCCGTTTTTTCGGGCTTTGAAATGAATGCGATTTTGAGCGGTAAACACTCAATATCATTGTGAAATTACGATTGTTGGTCCTTGCACAAATTAGCGAATTTTTAATGAAGTTAAGCACAGAATTTCAATGATGTTTATAATAATGACGCATGGCAATCACAGCGCTCTTTTATCATCCAGTCCGTTTCTGAGTTGTAACAAACAGTCCCGTGGCTGAAAAAGTCCTACCTGGTTAAACTGCAACAATTGCTGGTTAAACTGATTTGGGCTTGATGTAATTAAGGCATGGAACAGTTTTTCAAGGTTATTTTGGACCTGTTTTTTGTAGCCTCAAAAAGACTCATTTCCTTTATCATAATTTGTGATAGGATCTCTTCCTGTGCCGGAATAGATTTGTGGTTTTCACCCTCATGGATTCTGTGCTTTGATTTCAAATGGTTGATCAAACAGTTTGTGCTTGAACCACCTTTTGTGTAACGGAGCACAAATTGCACTTTGATGTTGGTTGAGCCTTGTTGTATAAGAAATGGCTCTAAACTTCTGATTTTCGTGATTACTAACGTCTTCAAACTGAATGTGTATGATTAAAAACCTACTTGAAGTCGTTTCTAAAGGAAAGCCAAATATTTTGTGGGAAGTTATTGCAAACTGAAAAAGAACGAATCGCTTTTGCAAAGAATCACAGCTTGTATATGAACTAACAGATACCAGCTTATAGTAACTACGGAATACCTTTGAAAAAGTTCCTCACGTGGCAGTTATTTTTTAATTATGTTAGCGAAAAGACAAAATTTGGCGTAGACACCTATTATGTGCAAAATGACGCCACGATCCGTCTAAATGGTCCATTGAACGAAAATACAAGCGAAACAACAACAACGAACGTACGATGGTCACCGAGCAAAAACCGCACCACGTGCCTCATGATAATAGTTGAAAGTTCAAAACTTCAAACGTGCTAATTTGGCCGTTGCACGCGCCAATCTGCAACTTCAGTGTTATCAGAATTACTGATATTTGAATTCAACAGCAATGCCAGTTTTTTTAAAATGCCCAGGTTGGGTAGTTGAAAAAAAAACGGGTTTCGGGTATTAGAAAATAGCCAAAAAAACGGGTTTCGGGTTCGGGAAAACCCGGGTTGGAAACACTAGGTGCAAGGGACTGGTTCACGCGCTGGTAGGGAACCAATGTAGGATTCTTAGTTGGTTGCGGTGACGATTAGTCGGTCGTCTACGACAGTGATTTTCAACCGGTGTTCCGCGGAAAACTGGTGTTCCGTGAAAGATCGTCAGGTGTTCCGCAGGAAATTTGATAAGTTTGACTAGTGTTCCATCGAACACCGGTCGAAAATCACTAGTTTAACCCAATGAGCGTAAAT
>Ga0210059_1008928_pt1 | contig 15726 bp, 8 predicted proteins | sample Ectturendosymbi2_FD_188042 | JGI IMG/M metagenome (GOLD analysis project Ga0210059, IMG submission 188042) | Ecteinascidia turbinata endosymbiont from Florida, USA - Sample 2 (SPAdes) (version 2) | ecosystem: Host-associated > Tunicates > Ascidians > Unclassified | place: Key West, Florida... | reverse complement strand
GATGGACGAGTAAGCGCTGAGTAGAGCAGATGTCCAGGCTCCAAGGCACGGCGTGCGGGAGACAGTGTGGCTCCATTGCGAGGAAGCTCAGCAGGTTGGATGCCTGTTGAGATGATCACTATCCGGTTTGCCGGTTGGATATCCGGCAGGATAGTGAGTTTGCAACCGGATACGGATGTCTAAAAACTGCTTTCAAATGGGAACCGGTTACGGACCTGGATATCCAGCGCCAGGTCTGCCTATAGGCTTAAGCCTAGGGCCTCAAGGTCCAAGGCGGGCCTCCAAAAAACTGTGGTACGGGATATCCAGCGCCAGATCTGCCTATAGGCTTAAGCCTAGGGCCTCAAGGTCCAAGGCGGGCCTCCAACAAACTGTGGTACGCATAGAGTCAATGGCCGGTATATGATCATTTAGATCAGGGGTTCTTAACCTTTTTTCTCCAATTCCCCACTTTTTAGTGAGCCAACTCTCCATTTCCCAGTGTAAATGGTTGTGATTTGTAAAGTAAGTCAACATTTGGATGTGATGTGTTAAATTTTGAAGCAGTGGTTCTACTGTCTGACCGGTGATTCCCCACTTGGCAACTCCGCCATTCCCCACCAGTGGGGAATTCCCCATAGGTTAAGAACCACTGATTTAGATTAAACTTCGTCAAAAATTTATGTCTTAATTATTATTCACGAAATTTGGTTTTATTCAACTTTAGTGGTGATAACGCCACAGTCTTCCAACGAGTTTCCATGATTCTCAATATGACGGTTGGTCAAGCCGCATGCCAACTATTGCGTCGATATACTCAAAGCACGCTGCGGCTGCGTCCTGCCTTTGCTGAATCGTACCGATTCTACGTGTGACTCTATCAAAAGAACTTGTGGCTGTTCATGTTTGAACTTCACCTGATCAGTGGCATAACTGACGGGTGGCAACCGTCCCCCCTGACGGGTGCGAACCGCCCCCCCTGTCAAGCTAAATGTAAAAACGGGGCCCCTACCTAGGTTGTATTTTGGTATATACATTCTTTTGGTTTCAGTAGATTGTTTTTTGCGTTTTTCGGAGTGTTCTGGTGATTTCGGGTTTTTGTATAGCCATTCAATACCGGATTTGCTATTGTTTCTCAAATATTTTCTGAGTGTTAGCCAGTGGGCTCCCTTCAGCTAAGTTTCCCCATGGCTCAAACCTCTAGTTACGTCATTGCACCTGATCAAAGCAAGGTTGCACTGCAGACAAGAGCTATGTGTAGGGCTAGCAGCAGCATCCTGCAATAAAAGCATAGTTGTTTCTTAGGTGACTGAGCAATAGTAGTCTTGTCAGCGTTTGTATCACGTAAAGCTCGATTGATATTTTTAGATGTGATTTTGCTCCATTAGAATTTTCTTCAGTAAGTCATTCAGAAATCGGATTGCTATTGAGTACTTGCGCAAGTTTGTACTGCTCCCATGCTAAGCAAATCAGAGAAGATCTTGATGAGTTTGAAAAGCAAGCAAAAGCCATTTTACCAACTGGCAACTGCAGAACTCTTCCCCAACGAGACAGGGAAACAGCAACAAATGGCGAAAGCGCGTTTGGGTCTAATGCCTTACATTAGTGCAGTTCTTGGTTTATGCAACCACGCGAAGCCTTATTTCTTAGCTTTATGGTCACTAACTGCTCAGGCGAAAGGTCCTTTTCAAGATTCAAAAGAATTAAAAATGAATTAAAGGGTCACAATGTTCCAGAAGAGGTTGTCCACACTAAGCATTCGGTACATTAAAAGTGACAAACTTTGGCAAAAAAATTGTAATGAATTCTTAGATAATTTTGTTATGAAGAAGGCAGGACAAAACCTTTTTAACTGTTTACTGTACTATGTTCAGCCTTACTTGGTTCGATGATTGTAGCTTTGTATTCCTTTATACGTATTTCAATGACAGTATAAGCGAAATTAAAGCCAGTCCAGTCGCCACGGTGGACATTGGTGAGCTCAGCCCTACCAAATTTAAATGTGAAACATTATAAATCAGTAAACGTTTTATCAAATTTTCAGAATCTCAAGTCCCCTTGCGCAAATTTAAATCCCCAATTCAAGACTTTCTGGCCACGGTTCTGGTTTTTAAACCTCACATCTTTTCAAGCGACAGTTTAGTTGCATTCGATTCTTGCCAGTCTGAAAAAGTAAGAAATTGGGTGCGTTTTACGTGACGTGTTTTGCTAGTGTGTGTGAGATTTTTACAGCCGTAGTAAACGAGTTGCAACGTGGTCCTCACGTTGTGCTTTAAAGTTTTTATGCCGCCTCAGATACTATATAGGTGCAGTGTGTTTGTTTTTTTTAAAACACAGATAAGAAAAAACAGATGTGATTCTTATAAAAAACGTAGACCAGGTGTTTTGTCAAATGTTTCAATTGTGGCGATTTCGGTTGGTTTGCCTGTGCCAGTTAATAATCCTGTTCCCGCCAGCCAACTAGGATTTCAACAATTCCACGCAGTTTAACGCTTTTGTGTTGAAGGCAGCAACAAACGCAGTGATCGTGGGCACTCCAGTAATGAATTAGAATGTTTAATGACCGCACTTTCAGAGCGTCATTTTCGGATTTTCGCAAGTTGATTAACGCTTTCCATTTTTTTCCTCACAACAATGGGTGAGGGGGCCTCACAAGTGGATTAGCCAAGGGTCTCGCATCAGTTAAATCCGACCCTGCGCATATCCGAAACGCTTTTATCGACATTTCAAGGATTCAGGGTTTTGGAAAAAGTTGCACATTCATTCATTTTCTTCAGAAGCATCTTTTCAGCCTTCTGTGCCATGACTCCGAGTCTGCCTATGGTGTAGGCCTAAACTCTGTATCGTAGTGTAATCCCATTCTCCTCTTAATCTGCTAATTGGACACTCCAAGTTTGTCAGCATGAATCTGTTCCTGATGTGGCAAGATTGGGCTCTTCCAGTAGGCCTATACATTAAGAACGTTGTTTGCTGCGTAGCCTACCTGTGCCTGGACTAACACTAGCTAGTGTAGGCCTACTGTGATCTGTAGTCTAGACTAGCTAGAGCACTCCACCTCTTTTCATCTGAAGTGTAGTCTACACCAGGCCTTGCAGTCTTCATGCTTATTCTACGTGAGCCTGCAAGAGCATCGAATGGTTGTTGGATGATACCAGGCCAGATAGCTTTTTTTCTTTCTTAAACATGTTATGCAAAATTATTGTTTTGTTATATTGACTTGTTAGAATGAATTTTTAGTCAGTTATTTCAATATAAATGACATATTTTAAGCCAGTGCATTGTTTTGAATGCTGTGTTGGTTTGTAGACTAGCATTGCTATGTAGTTAAGTTTGGTTAAAGTGCAGCAATGGGTAGGATTAATAAATGAAATTATGAAAGTGAGCTCATGGATGGTATTAAAATCTTACCATTGTTACCAAAGAATTGGCTATTGAAATGCTTGGTGTGGCAGCAGAACCGTCACCAGAAAGTCTTCTATGGGCTAGAGGGCTTTACGTTTGTGCAGTGAGGCTTGACATTCTGAAATTTGAACAAACATCACTGTTTTATAGTGCTTCATATTTAAAATCTGGGGGGGGGGATTTGAGCTATGTTTCGGAGGGGCTAAGCCCATCGAAGATCCCCATGGCCACGGGACTGTGTGGCAAAACTTCAATTTGCTTTTTTATGCAACTGACTCGGAAAAGTACTTATAGGTTACGCCATATGTCAAGCTTGCAAGATATGCCAAACTTTCTGTTTATGAGCATGACAGGGTCAAAAGTGGCACAACGCATTCAGGCAGTGTCTATTCTGCTTCATGGGCAAAACCTGTGCTGGGACTATTTTGCCTTCATTTGAACGCAATCGGTTGAAGTGGTCATGTGCAAGAGTGTAGTGCTACAAAAAGAGGTGTGGGAACGCCATTCCCACACTAAATAAAGAGGAAGGCTGCACCAAACAGTTCGAATAAAGTGAGCATTTGCCTGCAAGGACTTCTACACTGGATCTTCCTGTTTCACTGCAGACTTTTGACTAGCAGTGCGAATCTGCATGTTGCTAGCACATCTGTGAGATCGCAGCCATGTTTTCATGTAATCGTTTAGATCTCACATCTTCAAGTACCGTTACTAGTGCAAAAAGGTATGGGAACGCTTTCCCTCACCAAAAAATGTATGGCAACATCGTTCCCCCCCACTATACACTGGTCATGTGACAAGTGCAATATGCAGAGACAATTGGTTGGAATTTAAGAGTTTATGGTTAGGGTTTAGGAAAGTGGTTCCCAAACTGTGGTACGTGTACCACCACTGGTACGCGAGACCCTTCTGTTCTGCTACACAAAAAACATTTTGTTTTTCTTATCGAGTTCTCTTAATAAATTCCTTTATTTTTGTGTACTTCTCTTATTAATTTCGAAAACTGGCCATTATAATATCTCACAGGCATTTTGTTCATGCCGCATTTGTGTCAAGTCTGGTTTGCCAAACTTTTGATCGAATGATATTGGGTAGAATGAATTTTCCTGGAGCAAAGTTTTTTCAAGGTGGCACACGGAGAAAATACAGGGCCCACAAATGGTATGCAATCAGAAAAAGTTTGGGGACTGCTGGTTGAGGATCAGGGCGTATGGTCAAGGTGTAGTGTCAATTTTTTAGTTGAGGGGTTCAGTGTTTAGACAGGAGTTAGGGTTTAGCCTACAGCTCACTTAATGCAAACAAAAAGCTACTAACTGTTTGCCAGTCCTGAAACCATGACAGCCATCATCCATGCATGGGACTGAGCTGTTACATATGCCATGTTCAACTAAGCACGACATACGTTCCAAACTTGTCATGTGACTACTTCAACCAATCGTGTTCAGCTGAAGGCAAAATAACTTCTGGAGTTATTTTGCCTCATGAGGCAGAGTTATTTTGTCTCATTTGCCTCATTGCCTCATGAGGCAAAATAGACAAAACACAAAAATGCATGTTGTGCATCATAATACACTTTCGGATAGTTTTCGGATACGGATAGTATGATTTCAATAAAAACAGGATTCGGATCGGATACGGAAAACAATTTTCAAAAACAGGATAGGATCAGATAGTAAAAAATCATTATCCGATCATCTCTGGATGCCTGTGAGGATTGGGAGATTGTACGCTGGTGTAGGAAGCTGGCATCCAGTCACAATTCGCAAGGTGTCATTGATGGCTGGGTCGATAAAGCAGGTATGAGCACTGCGGCACCAGACAGTTGCACAGTGCTCTGCGGTTGAATGGACCAAGGCTAGGGTGGCTATTCGTAGAGTTGTTGCTCCAGCACCCCAGCCGGAGCCAGCAAACCGCCTCAGGAGCACGACACGTGATGTCAGCTTCTTGCGAAGTGACTAAAGGTGTCGGAAATACGTGAGCGATCTGTCCAACGTTACTCCGAGGCATTTGGGCTCGGAGTAGAAGGGCAGGGTTTCGTTGTTGTATTTGACTTTTAGATCACGTTTGGCTTCTTGTTGTTAAGGTGGAAGGCTGCCGACATCGTTTTTGAAGTGCTGAGCTTTAGCTTCCAAGTCTGGAGGTATTCACCTACGGTTGCCATGTCCTTGGTCAGCACCCTTCCACTGCCTTCCCATTTCCATCAGCATGCATGATTGTTAGATCGTCAGCCAGTGATAACGTGACTCATGTCAATGACTCGACTCGAGTCACGATTTTTGTGGACTCGGACTCGACTCGAGTTACGTGAAAAAAGATGGCGACTCGACTCGAGTCACGTTAAAAACTCGAATCGAATCACAATCAGTACCTTGAGACTTGAGTCAGAGTCATTTTTGCAAAATCTCTGCGAGCCTATGATGGGCAAAGCCAGTTCGTTTGCATACAAAGAAATTAGCATTTTTTGCTTCAGTGATGTTCAAAATTGGTGGAAATTTCCTCTTTTGACGGTCTAGTCGTGCTATACTATTTTGATGTGTTCGCAATCTGCACAGAGGTAGACCTGAAATTTTGTTTTTCACTGAGGGGAGAGCAGGGCACAATGCATTGACACCTTGTTATAGTTTAATGTAGTATTTGCATACCGTGATCATGGAAGTCGCCCTCATGCTGTTACTTTGAGTCTTTCCCAGATAGCAGTAAAGTGATAGAAGCTTTAAATCCAAACCCAATCCAAAAATTATATTGCAAAATTTAATGCAAATACGAAAACAAATCTTGTTTTTAAATTCAAATTTCTGTCATTGTTGTTAGCATAAGCGCATGTGGCGACGTGATTACGACACACATAACATTGAATTCGTAGCAGCACTTGATGAGTAAATCTAGTCAAATGGGTAAGCTAAATTGCAAATATGCTGATGATCGCCGGTTCAACTCTTTCTTTGGTTGGCTCAGGGCGACGCAGCATTATGGCTGCAAAAATTTTGTCACAACGTGTCGGTGTCTGCAATCCACTGTTGAAGGTCGTCTTGAGCTGGTGAAATTTGAAAGTGATGTGGCGACATGATTAGGCCACGTATGGGCCTAACTACGAATCCCTTTAACGCCCGCGCCAGCCACTGCAGTGGCAGGTAAACATTTGATCAACCATAACTATTGAACGAATGGAGCCAGAGAGCCCGTGAAAACAACCCTGGATCCTCGAGACAGCAAGGAATCGAATGCGAATGACAAAATTTACCTTACATTTGACATTCTTGATAAAAATTCATATTTGTGCATTTGCCGCACTAAATTTTAGCAAAATTTCGAGAATATCCCAAAAATTTGTTCTCCGCATCCCGTTGAAACCTTTCCGATCCGGTTTCTGTGCTTTACCGTATGCTCAAAAACAGGATCGCCGGAATGCTCAAAAACAGGACCATCGGAATGCTCAAAAAACAGGATCCTTTTGAAAAAAGTCGAATCGCGACGTTTTGGGGGGAAATTATGGGTCCAAAAGTGTAGGTCTGAAAAACTGACCTGTAGATCACGGTTTAGGGTCCAGAGAACAAAATGCAGGGATTAGAGAATTGCAGACTGGCTTAAAATATTCTAAGAGCTATTGTGAAGCCTTTAAGGCCTTGATTAGCTTGCTAGCCTGAGCGTTTGGGGAGTTATGGCTTATAACAGACCCTGAAAATTGCTCAGCCACTTGGTGGATACTTGATTTTTTTCTGAAATAAAATTTTCCTATCTATATTTTGGCTTGGAATTTGGTGGGATGTTGTAAGGCATCCAAATACACCTTTTCAGCACGTTTGCTGAGGTTTGTGGGTGCTGGCTGGCAGAAAAGTAGCTTGAACCTCAAACCTCCCCCGAAATCCGAGGTTTTTGCCCCTTGCACCCCCCACCAAAAGAAGTGTCAACATTTTTGCTCATCATTGCAAAGTTAAGGTCTTCACAAACACTTTTTTTGTGGAAAGTTTGTTTACAACAGGTTTGGTTTAGGCTCTGTTGCCTAGTGAATGGACGCAACTAGGTTTTGTAGCCTATGCGAAAAACGGGTTTTCTCCTAAAATGACATCACAGTGACGTCATAGGTGGGCGCAACTTATCTCAAAATGTGCGGTGCTGTCTTGCGTATCCAACGATACCTTCGCTGACTTTCTAGCTTAATCCGTTCGGAGGTTATGGTCGCTCATTTGTTTATCGACCACTATAGTGGCCGGCATGTGCGTTAAAGGGTGCTGATGATTGACGGTTCGACTCTTTCTTTGTTTGCATCAGGGCGACGCAGCATTATGGTTGCAGAAAATGGGCCCCAACGTGTCGGTGTCTGCAATCCAATGCTGAAGATCGTCTTCAGCTTGTGAAATGGGAAAGTAATGTGACGACGTGATTATGCCACATATAGGCCTAACTATAAATTCGCAGCATCTAGCCTACAGAAGAGTGAACCTAGTCGATTGGGGAATCTCTATTGCTGTTAATCTCTATTTGGTGAGAGAGGTTGCAACAGTGTCATACCGACGGTCGTCTTTTGGACTATTTTGTTGTGTAGCTTAGGCTTACGCATAATTGTGGCTGCAACACTCATATGTGATAGCCTACAACACAAAACACAAATAAATATATAGTTTGAAAAGCAAATCGATTAACCTATGCTCTACCATTGGTTCACAACATTATAACAATTGACACTAGAGAGACTTCAAAGTATTCACTGTTAGCAGCAATGCAATGAGTAGCTCCGTTAAGCTCATCGATAGCGTGAAAGATCAAAGCAGATGGCTAACAAAATCAGCCAAAGCAGGAGTGGAGTCGGAGTCAAGACGTTTAGACTTCGTACACCACTACATCCTGGTCATAGCACCACTTTGTTGCTATCAGAAAGCCAAAGCGGCTGGTGTGCAAAGCTTTACACTGTGGATCACAAACGCCGTGCTCACTCTATCATTGCTTGTTTGCATCAGATCACACGCCGTGCTTACTCTATCATTGCTTGTTTGCACCATGTAGCCTGTATACTGGTGTTGTTCTTCATGCATATCTGTATCTGTTGTTATTCTTCATGCATATCCCGTTCGTGGTGAATCGCACATTCAATGTAACGCCAACCAAGAGGTTGAAACACTTGCAGCAAGGTTGGGCTAAACTTGTAGAAATGACTGAGAGTGGAAGAGGTAAGTAAAATGCAAACTGCTTTCACAAAAACTTAGATATCCATTTTATGGTATGTTGGGCGCCAGTTCATAGCCTAGCAAAAAAAACACATAGGAAAAATGTGAAATTTTTTTTGACTCAAGATTGCAAACCAAAAACTCGAAGTGACTCGACAGTTCTTGTGACTCCACTCTGACTCGAGTCGAGCAAGTCACGACTCATCTCTGACACTACTCGAAAAGATTTTAGATGAGTCTGACTCGACTGTGACTCGAAGGCTTGTGACACTGACTCGAAAAAAATTACTTGGGCACATCACTGTCGTCAGCATATGCATACTTTCTGGAGACGGTGGTTGGCAGGTCAGAGATGTAGATGTTGAAAAGAAGGGGCACCAGGACAGACCCTGTGAAATGCCATTCTTGAGGCATCGTAACCAGTGGCGATTCTAGAATTAAAAAAGTGGGGGGGCACTGCGGGGCCAAGGAAAAAGTAGGGGGGCTAACGTAAATGTCTATTTTGCATGGTGTATTTTCGTTGTTTTGATAAATAAGTTGCTATGATTTACCTTATCAAACCCAATATAGCCTTGTGAATATTGTTAAATATGAACTAGCGTTATTTTTCACTAGAGACACCCAAACGCTACTGTAGATGCAATCACACATGTGTACTGCTATGTCGAATATTCTGTGCTAACCATGCAACTTCCACAGCACTACACATGTAAAAGGAAAAAATATTTTCTGCACACAATTGTGCCGATCCCACATGAACCAAAACCGCTCCACGAAAGTGAATACCATTCACATGAAAGCAAAATCGCTCCACTTCCAACCACCAATTACATCTTGACACAGAAAATAGGCTGTTGATAGACAACTAGTTTCATCAAAACAGTCTTATTACTAAGCACATAAAAATAAACCATCTTCCAACTGATTGGTGACTACTGACTAATCCGTTTTTGTGGCATCTTATGGATATTTTGTGATTGTGGTGTAACCATAACAATGTTATGCGACTACTATTACGAGTGTGCAGCGTGGATAGGGTGAGGACTATTCAATGCAGTATGCAGTTAAAAGCAGCGAGGTTTCGGCACTAGTTGCACCAAGTAGCATAGCAGCGCCGCAGGTGGGAATGTGTGCATCGATTTTAGGGAGTGTGCCTGATGGCAAGATGTAACAGCAGGCGCAAAACTTATTTTGCAGAACATTCCCAACAAAGTCATTCATTTTAATATTCACACTTAATTTTCCTCTGTCTGATCGTCAAACGCTGACTTTTCAACCCTGCGTTGATTTATGACTGTCTTGCCATAAGGGAAACACGCACTAACTCTAAAAATTTTCAGACAAATATGCAACGAGCAATATAATTCTCACACAGATCCCTGCACAATCTACGTTAGAATTTCATATTATTATCACCTCAATGTAACTTAATTCTTCTCATATCAATGTCGACTGTCAACTTCATCAACGAAATCATCTTAAGCTCGTACCTTTCAACTGAAAGTAAATCAGTGTTAGCCAATATTTCACTGGTCATGGAATTTCTGTGAAATGTTTTCACTACTTACATTTTTTTAAAAAATTTCTTGCATGAAGCGCTGGTGACGGGAAGAGTTACAGCTACCAGTAACAATCAAATGCAGCTTTTTAAGTAGCTGTAAATTAAAAAATTGTTCGAGCGGTATAGGCAGCTTCGACTCCTTCCGAAGCCAATTCTTTGCCAAAATTATTTAATGTTTTGAATCATTTTTACTAAACATGATTTACGAATTCTTTCATGTGTTTTTCAGATAAAAATATGTGACCTCTGGGGCAATGAGCTGAAAAACTCGAAAGAATTGCTTCTGAATTATTTCAAAAAATCCGTACAAAATTTTATGAGGTTGCAGGGCATGTGTGGGGAGAGCTAAAACCGTAGTCACGAACCAGTTGTAGCGATTTTTCGCTACTGGCTATGGTCGGGTCGAAAATTCGAACGGCAGAAACACACAAGTGTTTCGACTACAGCTGTTAAAACGTACAATCTCAAAGTTTCGCAACACAGCAATGGCAACCCGCTGTAAACCAAGTACAAAGCTCGCAGAGGTGGGTTAAACCCAACCAACGCAGTATCCCGAATCAATGGAGCATTTCTGGACCCAGCCTATCAGCGCATGCAAAACCGAACCGACCACGCCATCCAAAACCACGTGTGTTGTCAACGAGGGATTTGTACTTCAGGAGCGCTAGAATCTTCATCGTCACTCACAGGTCAGCAAATGATAAAAAGAGTGCAAGCCGCCTCGGCTCCCCAGGGTTGCCAGATTGGCTTGTTTGACGCAAATTTAACAAATTTGACTTTTTTAGAGACAGTTGGTGTCAAACAATTGTTTGGCTTTTTCTCTTCAATATATGGATTTTTTGGGGCAGTTGGTACAAGCTATCAGACCTGTGTCTTGGCTTTTTAAATATCTTGCCGAAAAGTGTTATTAGGATATTTTAGATAGTGCTTGGTGTATTTTCTCAAACGTTATCTGGCAACCCATAGAAGAATAAAGTTGTCGCATATTCTGGCAACCTATAATGCTAAAGGTTCGAGTGGAAATATTGTGGAAAATGTGGAAGATGAAGAATGCCATAACTTTATTCTTCTTATAAAATGTTCTGCACCTAATAAAGAATTGTAAATTTCATGTTACCTAACAATTTGGCTTCTTTTGCCCGGTTTGGCGTTTTAAATTCGGATAAATTAACTGAAACCAATTCTTAATGCTTTCACAATAATTGCTACTGGGACAAGCAACAATCTGCTGAAAGCAGTATAATCCAGTTCCATCTCACACCGAAATGCACAAAAGACCAATCTTCCCATTTCTGCGACTGTGTCTTAGTTTCGAAACGAATTTTTAAACACCACGACGTCAATCTGACCATATTTCACGCAGAATCCGAGCAACTACTGGTGTGTGTCGACAAGAACAACTCTACTTACCTGACCGTCAAAAACAACAGCACAATTTATCATGCATTTAGAACATATTGAATGTAGTCTAGAGGGTTTCTAAATTATCGTTCAAAACATTGCTAGTCGAACGTCATCTGCTGGATATGTCGACAAAACGAAGTTGAACGGGAAATTATGAAAAAACTGGGGGGAAAGCAGGGGGCCAAGCAAAAATCAGGGAGGCCATGGCCCACCCAGGCCCCCCTTAGAATCACCACTGATCGTAACCTGCTTCTTTTGTTGTTTCCCTTGCTACGAGCAAAGCTGCGATTGCTAACCACCTCCATGATCATGTGCACCATGTGTCTATCAGGCAGCAATTGCAGCAACTTTCAGGTGAGGCCTGTGAACCACTGAGGCAAGCACAAGGGAAAGGTGGCAATTCGGGGCATACTAACAAAGAGAGCAACCAGCACCAACAGAGCTCACCCGACGAGATCACTCTACTAATGCTAAGTTGCACTATTGTTATATAGGGATGAGTGAATTACGATAGTTCGCTTGCGGTGACTATCACAGTGGCGTGTTACATACGGGCAACATCCGGCGGTGACCATTTTTTATTTACATACGGCGCCATCTAAAGGTTCGCCACATCGCTTCCCTCTCCATTAACTTGAAGTTCTATCACTTTTATGATCCATACTTTAACTTTCATTTTTACAAGTTCGACCCTTACCCTTTGGCTCAAGACGATCTTGGACGGAGGATGTTACTGAGTGGGGCTTATGATCTTTCTCCGACGTTCTTTATCGGGCGCCATTTGTTACAGGTATTTGCATCAACTGAAACTGCTGAGGCAAGCACAATGGGTAGATGACAATTCGGGGCAAACTAACAGGAAAGCAACTAGCAGCAATAGAGCTCACCCGACGAAATCATTCTACTGATGCTAGATTGCACTATTATTATCTAGAGATGAATGAAATATGATAATTCGCTTATGGTGACTATCACAGTGACTTATTACTTATGGGCACCATCTAGCAGTGACCATTTTTATTTACATGTGGCGCCATCTCCAGGCCGCCATAGGCCGTGGTACCATATAGTGGCCCAGTAGGCTGCTGTGAGGTCAACAAACACAGCTCCGGCCTTCTTTTTAGCCGAAAATCCATCTTAGATGTCCTGTGTCAGCAGGGTGACCAGGTCTACGGCCGACCTCCCGTGGCGAAAGTCCGCGTGGTCCTGTGGGAGCAGTGGGTCGATGATTCTTGCGACACGAGCGTAGATGAGTCTCTCGAGGATTTTAAAGGGGACACACAGCAAAGCTTCTATTTGCAGAAATAAGGGGAAGGGCCACCCAAGCCACAACGACATATTACCTTGAAGTGGAAACTAATGCGTCCTTCTTGTCCAGAAATTATTTCAAAGAAACACATCGTTCCATCACAGTCACTCCTGGGTGCTTTCAAAGCAACTGTTTCATATCTACAATCAATTGTTAAACAGATCAGCGAACGGCTGAAGAGCATTTTCGAAAATGAAGAAAATTGGGCAAAAACACTGCTTAATTTTTGGTTATGGAGATGCTCACCATGTCATAGATCGAACGTTTTTTCTAATTGCCTTCGGAATTGCTGTAGTTGCATTTGAAAACATTGAGGCTAATTTAATTATAAGTTTTTTTTTAAATACATGACTCTTTCGTCCAAAAACTGAACCAACAACAACATTATCAAATTCGGTTAAGCAGAATGATAAAATCCAATGTAAATCCATCGAAATTCTAAAATGCAGCAGAATTTCAATTCAAGTGTCTGTACGTCCTAGCCAGAAATGATCATTGGACTAGATTTTGATTGGACTGGTTCCAGGCTATAACAATTTTACTTGTATTTTGTTGTGGACCCGAAGTGTAAATCAGAGATGATCACTATCCGATTTGATATCTGGCAGGATGCTATAACAACCATAGATGTCACGGGCTCGCATTTTTATGACCCAGACCGACCCATACCCATCACAACAAACCCGTAACCCAACCCATGCACATAACCTCTCCTAAACTTAGGCCCGTACCCAACCTGGTCCATAAAAAAGGCAGTGTCTATTTTGCATCATAAGACAACAGCACTGCAGTGTCTATTTTGCCTCATGAAGCAAAAGCACTATTTTGCCGTTGTACTTGTACATAAGATAAACTTTGGCAAATTGAGTTGGTACAAATGAAATTTATCTGAAAATTTTTAATATTTTAAAAATACTGTTTGTACTTGATCATCTATAGATAAACGTAATTTGTTTCAAAATCCGGTTTTGTGGCACTTGTACTGGTTGGATAACAGTTTTGTAGGTTCCTTGCAATCAGTTAATACAATTACGCAGTTGGCTACTGTAAATGCCAATTAATCTATATTGCACTTTCAATGATTCAATTTCGGAATACCTAGCTTACTGAGACCTCTTCACGCACTTCAAATTAATACTACCACTCCCACACCACCAGAGAGCATACAATCCACAGCACAACGAGCACACAACACACACACAGCATACATTAGATAGACCTATGCGTTGTTCGCTCACATCACGCCTCACAAATTTCAGAAAAACTGTTAAAGGTCTGTTACAAATTTCACCAGTGGGCGACGCTATTGACAACTTAATTTTTTGGAAAAAGTTTTCCTCAACATATTCGTAAGTGCGTCAAAAGTTAGCGGGTCGTAGCAGTTCCCAATAAAGAATAAAAATGTTTGGGGGTTATCAGCCCATGAAACCTGCCGTTAACCGCCATCTTAGCAGTCATGTCATCTTTATCAGTGTTGCAACCTCTCGGTTGGCGTTGCGCTGAATGCGCAGTTCACCACGAATGGAATGTGCGTAAAGAACAGCACCAGATATATGTGGCGCGAACAAGCAATAATAGAGTGATCATGGCATGTGAACTCAATTGTTGCTTGCTGCCACAGTGCAAAGTTTTGCGCATATGCCTCTCGGGCTTTTCGATCGCAACAAAATGGTGCTGTGATCAGGGTGTGAAGGTCGTGACGTGTGAAACCTTCACAAAAAAACGTGCGGTCAGTGCGGTTCGTTGTAAAAAGGAGGGGATGTTGTTGCAACCTCTCGGTTGGCGTTGTGCTGAATGCGCAGTTCAACACGAACGGAATGTGCGCGAAGACCAATACCACATGTATGTGGGGCGAACAAACAATAATAGAGTGATCATGGCACTCTATTGCTGCTTGCTGCCAGAGTGCGAGGCTTTGCATACATGCTGCTCGGGCTTTCCAATCGCAACAATAGCAACGTTTCAACTGGATACCAGAGGTGGAGTCACTTTTTCAGACTCCGACTCCACTCCTGTTCCAGAATGTTTGAAACTGGATAGTTTTAAAATTTGAGAATCTGACTCCTGTTCAGAATCTGGCTAGTATCATAGATCCAACAGAAATTTACCAATATTTTTACTTTAGAAACATAGGCGTACGAGGCGGGGGGTCGGGGGGGCGGCCGTCCCCCCGGGTTTGAAAAATTTCAGGGCAAACTCTGTTTTCAGGGCAAGCGCTAGTTGCTCAAAAATCCTGGACGATAAAAAATATTTCAATATAGTGAAAAATTCCAGGGCAACTCTGTTTTTCAGGGCAAGCACAAGTTGCTCAAAAATCCTGAATGATAAAAAATACATATTCAATACAGTGAAAAATTCCAGAGCAACTCGGTTTGTTAGGGCAAGCGCAAGTTGCTCAAAAATCCTGAATGATAAAATCTATTTCAATACAGTGAAAAATTCCAAGGCAACTCAATTTTCCAGGGGAAGCGCAAGTTGCTCAAAAATCCTGAATGATAAAATATATTTCAATACAGTGAAAAATTCCAAGGCAACTCAATTTTCCAGGGGAAGCGCAAGTTGCTCAAAAATCCTGAATGATAAAAAATACATATTCAATACAGTGAAAATTCTCAGGACAACTCTGCTTATCAGGGTAAGCGCAAGTTACTCAAAAATTCTCGATGTAAAAAATATATTCAATACAGTGAAAAATTCCAGGGCAACTCTGTTTGTCAGGGCAAGCGCGGGTTGCTCAAAAATCCTGAATGATAAAATATATTTCAATACAGTGAAAAATTCCAAAGCAACTCAATATTTCAGGCCAAGCGCAAGTTGCTCAAAAATCCTGAATGATAAAAAATACATATTCAATACAGTGAAAATTTCCAGGGCAAACTCTGTTTTTCAGGGTAAGCGCAAGTTGCTCAAAA
>Ga0210059_1008927_pt1 | contig 15726 bp, 13 predicted proteins | sample Ectturendosymbi2_FD_188042 | JGI IMG/M metagenome (GOLD analysis project Ga0210059, IMG submission 188042) | Ecteinascidia turbinata endosymbiont from Florida, USA - Sample 2 (SPAdes) (version 2) | ecosystem: Host-associated > Tunicates > Ascidians > Unclassified | place: Key West, Florida... | reverse complement strand
GCCAGCGTAATATGGCCTTTACTAGCTTGAATAAGCTGTAATTTTTTACCCGTTTGTGGTGTCTTTTTCGATTGGCTGGTTCGAACCTGTCTTTACAATCTTACCGGAAAATTACTTGCGTGATTGACACATTTTCTGATTTAGCATAAAATAACATTTGTTTCTATTTTAGCCGAATTGCAAAAGTAATATTTAAGCCACTCGTCGTTGTCATCATTCCAATTGTAGAGTCGATTTGTCAAAATGTGACGTGTGTATTTTGCAAAGCAGCAGCGCGTTAAACGATTGCCGAAGCTCTAACCGCAGCGATGCGTGCTTTCTGCAGATCGTCAGTTCTATATCGCAGCTGGTGGAGGCCAACCCTGACCGCATTGCTTCAGGCTGGCGTCCGCTGTTCAGCGCTTTGAGAAACGTCACCTTTTCCGAAGGACAAACGCTGGTGAGTTGAAAGAGGTTTATTAAGCTAACTGGACGCAAGAGGCTGAAGCTTTGCAAATCGTTACGAATGACTCGTTGGAATGTGACAGAGTAGTAGTTTCGATTGTATATTTGAGCTTCTTGCTGGCTGTTTATCACCACCGTGAAGTTTTTCCTAATTATTGGTGTTACTGTGGACTTTGTGTGTATTTCCATGGTGACTACCATTTCCATGGTGAACGGAGAATGAAGAGAAAGCTCATTTAATCAAAAGTGTGGCTTAAACTTTTGGGAAAATGAGGACCAGTTACGTAAATTCAGTGTTGGCACACTTGCACAACTGCAGTTCTTTTTCATTATAGGAAAAATCTCCGGTGCTTGATGTCTTAAATGCTTTTTTCAACGCGTCACGTTCTCCATCAGTTTTCGCCAGTGCTGCTCACGACTGCATCAAATGCCTGCTCAAACAGCTTACAAGCGTCGAAGGTATTCAAAGCGATTCTTTGGCTTGTAACCCTCTCGTCAGTGAACCGATAATGGTGGAAGTTAGATCAGTTGCGTTTAGCACGTGAGCGTTTCTTTGGTAACGCCCCAGATCGCAAAATATTTCTTTAAATGTAAGAAATAAGAAGTCAGCGTTTGATGTGACTTCGTTGTTCATTGATGCGTGCTGGCCGATTGTTATTCCACCTGCAACCAGTATTGCGCAATACAGAATACCGCCGCTAATCTTACACTCGTTCCGTGCAGACAAAACCTCCGTTGAAGCTGCAGCAACAAAATTTTCAACCAGCACACTACTTTTGAGGTATGTGTAGCTTGTGCGTGACCGTGTGCTCGTCGTCAAAGCCATGCGAAAAAACACCTGCCTGGCCAAGTCCGAGATACTGCGTATATTAAAGTCGTTCATGAAGGTGTGTGTAGAACAGTTTACGTTCTATTCAAAGTGACCGTCAAAGGGCCGCCTGGTTTTTAAGCGAGCGATTCACAGTAATGTGAGCTCGCGTTTACGAATTCTATTCCTATTCGCTGTCAGAGCGGGTCTTGCAATCACATGATGGTTGCCGTGAAACATCTCTGCAAATGCTGTTTTTTATTTTACGAGGGATGGGGGTAATTTTGTGGGCTGCTTAGCGAGGCACGGGCAAGTTGTAAAAATTTCTTTTTCTGTTACGGGCGGTGCTGTTCAGTGATTGTTATTTTCGCAGGTATTTGGAGAACACCGCCCTTATCTTGTTAGACATGCATCGCGATAAGGTTCAAGAAACCTTTCATAACTCCAGCAACATCGATGTCACTCCTGCTTGCGCAGGTAACCTTTTCTCCGTTACTTTTCTGAAGCGAAGAAGAATAGCACAATATGTGAAACCAGTCATGTTTTATCAATTAACACGCATCGGTCGTGGAGTGCATCAAACCAGTGACTTGCGCAGGGGACGGCGGCGTGTGGCTGACTCTGACATCGCCAATGTGGATGTCGGACGATGCGAAGCCGGTTGAAGACGCCGCTAACGAAATCGCAAGAGCGGCCGAGGAATGTTTCGGCGACAACCTTCGTTCAGGTGTGACAAACCTTTCTGGTTGCGTTTTCTGTAGTGCCTCTTCATCTGCATGCGGCCTTCGTCGAAAAAAAGGCTTTTTTCAATCGACTGCACAAAAGCCTCGTTGTTCCGCTTGTCGATTTTGTTTGTGACGCAGTAATGGAACAGTTAAATCTACCGTTTATAGCCGTCGTTGCGTAACAATCGCTAAATAGCTGAATGGTAGTGGCAATTTTTATATCCAAATATTTATTTCAATATTCAAATACGCCAGCAGCGCAGAAGCCATCGAACGCCTCACCGTCTCATTGTTTCGACGATGGCTGTGGTTTGTTGGCCACCTGGTTTTCGCTGATGGATGGCCTGACCACCAGCGTGCTGACCAGCCGACAGGGCATCCAACCCAGAGTTCTCAATCTTCTTTGCACTATTTTGGATAAATGTTGGGAAGAACCAGGTGAAAACGATGTTAAAAATAGTTGTCATCGGAAATCGTTGTAGAAAACCCTTCTCATCTTTGAAAGCGGTATTCAGTGCTACAACGCTTATTCTAGGACAGGTCACAATGACATCGACCCATGTGTTTATCGCATCCAGTTTGTGGTTGTCACGCAATCGTCTTCCTAAACTCGCGATCAAATCTTTCTGTTGCGCGTACAGGTCCGGAGTATTGCTGCCACATTCTTTTGCATTCCTGCCTTCCCACCTTGTATTCGTGGATCGACCGATGGTGCACGCGGAGTGACGAAGGCGCTACGTCACTGCTGACAGGCTACAAGCACATGTTCGGGACAATAATGGAACTTACAGCAGACGCCATTCTTAGGTACCCCAGCATTGCTGCATGATTTTATTTCAAGTCTTGCATTGTTTTAACCCTGTGGTGCTGCAACTGTCGTCTGTGTTCTTCATACAAGCCACGCGTGGTATTCTCGTCACGTGAAAGTCACTATTTGCCAGAAGCGATATTACCAGATGAAAAGTTTGAGATGACGGTCAATGTCAGGCTAGACGTCGCTTCATCACGACTTGACAATAATATTGACTGCAGTTGATGCGCTGTGTTTACTTGGTAGCAAATTACAGATGATTTATTTATGAGCTTCCAAAAATACTTGCTTACGACACGTTGATGTAAGATTGAATACGCATTCTACCTTGGATTTTTAAAAAATTCTTGCGTCTGTCTGTCATTCGCCGCAGAAATGACCTAAATACATTGAACTATAATTCAACAGCTGCAATGACTCAAACTTATTTCGACAAATCAAACATGTGTTGCATTAAATCAAGACAGATTTCATTGGCTAGTAGTGAACCACTTGGCGATTGTTTTAATACAAATAAAAGTTTGAACTTGTCCGAAACTTCGAGCACGCAACCGCACTTTCCGTCTTATTCCTTGGCCCCACCTGCGTTTGCCGGGCAGTGATGTTTTGCAAGGTGGTGATGATCTTATTCAGAGCTGCGTGTTTTGATAAAACTAAAACCTTTGTCAGGACTATAAGACGCGGATGATGCTAGGGAAAAGCATGTCTAGAATTACATCAACGTTGTGTGGCTTATTAAAAAAAAATCTGACCAACCGTGCGCCGTTCATCAGAGTCATGATCAAGAGGGAGGAGACCAGCAGCGAAAGCGAAAAGGAAGCGAATAACATGCTGGAAAAATACGCAGACCACCTCTGGTTCGCTTACCTCAACTTGTGCATCATCTGCGTGCGAACCAGAAAAGAACCACTGGCCAAACTTGGATGCGCTTGTTTAAGGTATTATATTGCAATTGACACAGCATCCCTGGAATTGAGAGTGGCATGTGTGTTTAACTTGGGTCGGTGGTCGACAAGCAAGTGATGTTTATCTCCGAAACATGAAAAACATATCAAACCTATCAGTGTGACTGTGCGTGGATGCGTTGTAAACACTGAGTGTTAGTAATTTTATTAGAACATGTGCTGTCACCTGTAGAAATACAACTATTCGAAGCAAGATGATGAATATGTAAAAATCTGGTAATTTTTGCCAAAAATGTTCATTGAAGAAGAATATTTGCTTTGCATTTTAAAAGCTTGTTAATCGGCTGAAATAAACTTCCGTTGCTGACCAGCCTCTACTTCATTTTGCTTCAGACACGTCATCGCGTCAGTCGGAGGCCACCTGAACTGCAGTATGCTTGATGACGTATGTCAGTGCCTGAGCTACGTCATTGACGATTGTCTTTCTATGCTCGATTGTCTCATCACTGCTTACGACAGCAACCAAGAAGATGGCATTGTCATTGAAGTCGTGGACCACGCATCAACAACATGCGATGCGAGCTGCTTGAACAGAGTGAGTTGCACTTCTGCGTTTCGTTTTCTTTATTGTTCTAAATCCTCTCCAACCTCATCCCGAAAACACGCCACTCATGTTTATTGAAATTTTCTGCTCCTATTGACTTGCGCCACTAAACGCGCCCTTTTCAATCACGAATGAAATAAAATTTCAATTAACCGTTATGGTTTTGTTTTCAAACGCTTTCTAGCGCAACCGTGAAGTTGTTGAGCAACTTCGCTAAAAACTCATCAGCGCTTTGCTTTTCTCAGGTCTTTCAAACAAACAACCACCAGAAGAAGCCACAGACATCCGAACCTCACTGCGAAACCTACCTTGTGTTTCCTCGCTTTGTTGGAAGGACTCATTCCAGGCATTTGTGATATTTGTTTTGAGTTTTTCTAGCTGGCTTGCAAGACAAAATATATATTATCAAATATCATGTCCGTATTTTTTTGCTCTGACATACATGCTTAAGCAGCTGGTGTTGTTGAAACTGTTACGCTTTTTTATCCACAGTATGTCGCTGTGCGAACTCGCTTGTGACGTTTCGTCTCTGCAGTTGCTCGTCAACTGCATCGAGCGCACGCTACTGGGCGAGAATCGATCGCCGTGGCAACACGGTTTTGATATTTCCATTGACAAGGAACGGAGTACACTCGACGGTTGTCAAGTGTTAGGTCAGTGTAAACTCATTTAAGAACGAAATGAGCAGTTGGCAGTTCGTTGCATTGTGAGAGGCTGATGCTCTAGAATCCACGCAGTGTTTGCTGTGAAACTTTCCTGGAAGACAGAAAAGAAGAATTTGTGGCGGATGCGAATGGAACGCTGGTCGAATCGCCTCAAAAATGTCTTCTTGATTTCTGGGGAGCAGTTATTGTCCTAGAGTTGCGAAAAACTTGAAAGAGAACGTTTTGAAGAGATTGTTAACAGTTTTGTTGCCAACGTTGAAAAAATCCATGTTTGTGCGTCTTTATCTAAACTAAATGAAGTAACGCCAGCAGTTGGACCATGGCCTAAAATTAAATCGTAAGCTTTTAGCTTCGTTTTTGTGGCCCGAAACTGCAGCACGAAGCAGATTTCACTGGAAGTGTGTTTCACCAGTTTCCATTTCTTGACTCCCACCAAACTTTTTTTCAGACGAGAACGCTACGTCACTGCTCCATTCGACGAATGTTTCTTCGGTCAACTCAGACGACGTCAAAGGCGCGTCACGTGACCCAACCATCCCAGTTTTACTGCGCTACTTGCAAACATCGCAGGTATAGAAAAATTCGTGCTCGCCCTTGGTAAACGTCGACCCTCCCATCAAACGCAGGGCGAGCAATCGATCCGCGTCGATCTTGAGATTAGATTTTGCGACCGCTGTTTGATGTTAAGCACGCTGCAATTCTGAGTGACCCGATCGACTGCTGACGCTACGCGCCTCTTCGATCAATCGGCTTTTGCTATAAGAGCGCAAGTATTCGGGCCAGCCCTTCCGGTGTATGTTGTCACTATAACCCCGTATTCTCGATCGCTCAGATTCGCACTCTCTGCACCAGCATTGCAAAGACGTATGTGACTGCTCGAAGATTCGACCAACACCGTGACCTGCAACATCTAATCCAAAAATTGGCAAAATTTTATAGCTCTGCTCATTTATACCAGGTATTGCTTGATTTTCTGAGTTGCCCACCTTTATGGCGCTGTTCTCGTTTCTTTGCGAGTTACTGCTACGTTTTGTTATTAAAGAAATTAGGAAGCATTTCCAGTTTGTGGAGGTAATCAAAGCCGAAACACACACTAGGTTTGTCCTGACATATTATTGAACGCATAGTCGGCTTGAGATGCAACGACAAGATGTCTACGTTTATCTCCTCTGTGACAATGATAATTATTCGACAAACATGGAAATATTGATATTTTTATTAAGGGTATTCGTAATTTTGTATGCATCGGTCTTTTAAATTTGCGAAATGTGAGAGGTAGACATGCCCCGTGGTGTCTCTTTCTGCTTCGGAGAAGCCAGGACTTCGATAAACAAACTTCAAGCAGGCTCTACTGGCAGTAAAAACATAAAACACGTTAAAGACTTGCCAACGTTTCGATAGTTAATACAACTGTCCTCATCAGGGCTAAAAACAAAATGCCGTGAGATGCGAGCACATGAACGGTGTCTGCTGAATTGCATTAATAAATCGCTTGCAGCTAGAGTCATGGATCGAATCGGATTCTTGACCTTCATCCAAAATCGGGGTTACGAAGGCAAACATTGTTTGGATGGTGCGCAATTGTTATCAATAGAATTCCTGCCTTTGTAGCGTTGTGTTTTTAATGGTACGGGTTTATTTAGCAGGTGTTACTAAATTTACAGTGGAGGTTTTCTTTCAGGGGCCAACTGAGAATTAAAATATGGTATGCAAGCGTTAAAAGAGGCAACATAAGGTTTCCCTCCCTACATTTTATGCAAACTCCTCTGAAAGGGTGCTCGGTTCAGGGCACTTTGCACAGCGCATCAAGTCGCGCATGTGAAGGGTTTGGAAAAGTGCCTTGCAGTAAATTTGTCATAAGCTAATAGCATCAGACACTGTCATGTTATGTTTTTCGAGACTTAAAAGAGCACCGTTCTGTTCCTAAGCATCAGACAACTTCGGGTTTAATTCAATCTGAAATGCATGATACCTCGTTTCCAACCAGTTATTTGCTTTTAACGAGAGCTGTCCACTTGTTGAGACTCACAGGACCTGTTCTCATCGAACATTGATCGGTATCGTTCAATTTTTATATGTGACGTAGATACGTCTTGCATACATCATAAGTCATAACCTCTGAAACTCTTACGTCATAGTCTCACTTGTTTGATTTCTTCTTGAAGCCGTGCCGTGTTGAGCTTTGTTTGCTGCCGGTATTTGCTTCACGGAACTTTTGTCGAAGAGTCAGCAGCGGTAAACAGTTACCGTATTTATTCGATAGTTAGCTGGCCTTGATTGTAAGCATAGTTTACGTAAGCTTGAACATAGCTTACCTAAGCCTCTGAGATACTTTCGCGTTTAAAATTGGCAACCCTAGTAATGATGCTTACACCACTACAACTGCCTTCTGTTCATTATAATCCCTCCTGTCACGGATGTGCGCATGATCCTGAAGAAAAAAAAGAGAATGCGAAAAAAGAGTTTTGTCGACCAAACGTAGAAAGGGAAAGGCTAAGCGTTATTCAAACCTTTGGATAAGCTAAAGAAAAATATTGTAAGTCGCATGGAATTATGAAAAGAACCATTATAAACCGCGGATTACAATCGAATAAATACGGTATGTGATCATAAGTTACTTCAGGCTGAAGGTTTTCTGCATGTTCGTTTAAGATTGTGAAGGTTATTTTTTACAAAGCACCATTCCTACGTTTCACATGTAGAATAAATGCGTCTACTTTTAATGTATTTTTTCCATTTATCAACAACTGTTCGCCGTTCTCATTGCAGTTGGCGGCGCAGTCGTTTGACTCCCATCTCCACATCCTCCTCGCCCTCTGCTCGCATCTGCACCAGGCTCCTCCCACCTGTGCTGAGAAACCGATTCGCCGATCCACGCGCGCACCACAAGACACTCCGGTGGTGGAAGACCTCATTCCAGCCTTGTCGTCAGCGAACGAATCATCTCCAACAAACTCAAACCAACTGAAATCAGAGTCCAGCTGTTTCGGCGACCAGTCCTGGATGTTCCACGCGCTGACCAGCAGCCTGAGTCTGATCGCTTCGCCGTGGAGCGACGCAGAGCGTTTGAATGATGCGGGCTGCGATGGATCGGAGTCGTTCGTCATGATTCCGGAAAGCACGTGGGACGGCGACGATGCGACGAGAGAGGCAGAACCTGAATCCGATTTCGAGAAGTTGGAAGATTCACATCAGTCAGAAGAGGAAACCCGAAGTTGCAAGTCCTTCGAATCTGCCGGGCACGATTACATGGCTTACGTGAAACGAGCAGACGTTCAAGCTAATGGTAAGTTGCTTGCTTTGGCTCCCGGCTCCGAATCTCAGCTTCGCGCAGTTTTGTCAGTTGTTTTGCTGAGACTGTCTGCTGATCATGAACTCTTATGTCGAAATGATTTGGGAGACCTTTAATATCCCGCCAACAATGCCGAAGGTGCCATACAGTATTTCACATTTGAGTAGACCTTAAGCGGTTTAGTTAGAAATGGTAATTGGAATGTTGGCTATAGTGGTGTATATTTTTAATGGTGTCTTGCAACGGAAAGCTTATTAAGCTGTTTAAGGCTTGCGCTCCGTCGATGGGGTTAAATTAAATGCTTGCATCCAGCAGGTTTAGTTAGACGTTGAACCACCTCTTTCTGTTTCCAGGTCATGCTCCAGGTACGAAAGACCCTCGCAAACCCTGCAAGGTAAAACATTTGTTTTTTAATGTGTCTTACCTCAATGTTTACCATTTTATTTTGCTGTGTGAGGTATCCTGATCAAATTTTGAGTTCTTTGAAGGAAGCAGGAAGTTTTAACCTGCCGGGTTACCATTGTTGATTTGATTCGTGTTTAACCTCATAGTTCTGACTTGAATCTTCGTTACAAAAGGCGCGTAAAAGTTTGAACTATTCACAGAAGCCGTCGGTTGGCCGAAGGATTTACGCTGTGGCTGGAGAGAAAACGATTGGTCGCCTGATAAGCGCCTACAAACGTCACAAGCAACAGTTGGAAGCAACGACGTTGATCACCAAACAGGTTTGTTGCGTCGTGGCACTTTAGTATCTATCGGTTGCATTAAGCCTTGCTAAGCCTTTTTCGATCAATTATCATATTTCATATTTATTTATTTAACGACGACGAGCCGCAGGCCGGAGCCTGAATGTACTCTTCGTCGCGTCATGTCGAGCGAACCAATTCAAGACGAACAGTTAACGAGAGATTGACAGACGACAAACAATTAACAAAAGATTGCAGGCACAAGTAGACACGGATTGGTAAACTCCAAGCATATAACAAATTATACAACGAGGAAAAAAATGTGAAATGGAGAACTAATTATGGAATAATAAACAAGCTACTATAATAGACAAATCCAAGGTGTTATGGCGAGGTAAAGCGGTTAGTTAATTCAAGATATTTTGAGACAGCGTTATACATATTGGTTGTGGGTTTAAGTTTCAGCGAAGGATGTCCAAATAATAGAAGTTGCAACAGGCTTGAATGATCATGTAATACACTTGACAATAAATCTTGCAGACCTTCTTTCAGTAAAATTGATTTCACAGATTGCATCAGGTCAACTCGAAGCACAGAGTGAAGAGAGCAGTTAAGGAGTAGATGCTCTTCCGTTTCTTTATTACCACATGAACACATACGATAAGTGCGCTTGTTCAGGTTTAGGACACTGTGACCCAAGCGCAGTCTACAGCGTAACGATGTATTACCTGGGTTGCTACTATGAAGGTGCCAGCAGTTATGCTTTGACCCGCAGTAGAAAGTTTCTAGACGTAATTTGAAGGACGAAAAACTAGCGGAAGATTTGACAAAAATTGATAATGCATTCCACAAACTAGCAGCTTTTCGAAAAAATGAGTTAAAAAGTATGTTCTTTTTAGCCGAAGGAATCTGGACATTCAAACTGTTACGAAGCATCTATGGTGATAAATCTTTATACATTTTTGGAATGAGAGAATGCAGGGTTGGTGACGCCATACCAAACATTATCTTATAGTATCAATAGTTGTAAGGTTTTCAGTACTGTACCTAGTTTTCGTAGAAGTGATTTAGCTTCATCTCTTCACCAGTCTAGACGCTGTGGCTACACCTTTTGTAACTTGTCTGTTTCGAATCTCACGTTAGTTTGGTTAATCGCAGCTGGTGGAGAGAATAATAATGACCTAAACTTCGCAAAAATGCCTTGCGTTAACAATGCGACGTCATTGTGACGTAAGGGAAGATCGTGCTGATCTTGCTGTCCCTTCACCAGGTCGTGATAACTTCTTTTGCAGAAGTCCGATCGAAACGGTTGGCATGTTGACGCAGACGAATATTCTACATCCGGGTCACGACCGCGCTCGATATCAGACGGTAGTTTGTCACACTCTTCACTTGTTGGCTTCAGCGACAGTGAAATTGAAAGACAGGTACGCGTTACTGCGGTTGTGGTGCTCTTCTCGCGTTCTAACATGTTTGCTTTTTGGGGATGGCCGTCGTTCAACAGTGAGTCAAGTGTTTATTTTTTTACTGTAGTGTGGTATTGAGTTATAATAAAATCAGCCAGGCCATTGAAGGTCTCCATCGTACGCGCTATGACGATAATTGCTCCATATCAATATTTGCTCACTAAAAGTCACAATAAGAATACTGACTGCCAAGCACGCAAAATGCTCGGAAGCTAGATCTTGCTACACAATCTACGAAATCACTTTAACGCCAGCGATGGAGTACATCAAGGTAACAACGATAAATAATCGAACAAGCTTCAGAACTGCATCAGTGAAACAAAAAACGTCGAACGAGAGGGCAGCCGTCAAGCACATCAAATTAGGGCACAAACGTAACAACTAGGTGTTGGCAAAATCATTTTTAATGTTAATTTTAGTGTTAGTTTTATGAAACCATTCATCTTCACATTCGCAGAGAGACACAGCTTTGGCTTGTTCTTCAAACCTAATTTTAGGACTCAGCGAAACAATGTTTTTAAGTCAGATCATGGTGCATACAAAAGCCTTTTAACAGGGTCGGCAGTTGCGTCAAACGAGTTCTAATCACTGCAGTGTGTATTCTAGTGGGTAGAAAGTTATTCACTGTTCACGGCAAAGGATGCAAGTTGCCACGTATAGAGCATAATTGAAGCGATTTTATTTTTGCACAAGTTCAAAAGCTTTACAAGGTGCTTTCAAAGTTGAATTTAAACAAGTTTTTGGCGCATGTAAGAAGCGAACTGAGAAAAGAACTGGTAGTGGCTGCATCTGTTTACTGTGTTCTCTTCTGCCTACTTTTTGCACGAGTCAATCCTTGTAAAACCAGCTCTATTCGATGTGTAATTGTTGGCAACTTGTCTTTGCTGGGCGGAGAAATTCAAGGTACCGACAGTTTTTATGGAAGCACCTCCCTCCTGTAGATTGCGTGAAAAAAAACATTTTGAAAAAGTTTTTGAGTCGAACTGCATTGTTTGCACAGTTGAAATATGTCAAAGCTCAGCTAAAATATGTTATTGTTTAAACATAAAACTAGACCGATGTACACTTCTGCTGTCGGGGCCACACACACAACCTTGTTTTGTGTTTCTTTCACTGAAGTTCACTGAAGCTTTCCACAGACGCTCACTGTGTCCTGTTTGATTTTTCACTGATTGGTTATTGTGCGGCACTTGTATGATAACACAAGTTCGCATGTGCCCACATGTCCTGCATAAATTTCAAAAGTGATCCACTGGTTGAACATATTGCTCTGCTCAGGCGTGGTGTACGTTGATCGGATCAACAGTGCGTCTCCTGACCTCGGCGCCCGACCCCGTCTTGCCCAAGCTGCTGCCGTTCGTGTACAAGCCGCTGGCCTCCCTGGCCAAGTACCGAGTGCCGATCGCGACGTGCTCGAGCGATTGTGACGTCGGGGACGCTTTTCATCGCTGGCTGCTGCGCGTGGGGGAGCTTTGCAATCTGATGACGAAACACGCATTGAGCGAATAACTGTCCGAGATCTTTGTGGACTCTTTCAATGCAGTTGTTTTCAAATGCGTCGCAGTTTTTAGCAAAAGTATGTGTTGCCATAGAACTACCGCCCTCAGCGTTTTCATCATCGTCGTTAGAACTTTTGCACCTTGGTTTAGTGGTCTGAACGTTATTGTTGTCTACATCACTTCTTATGTTGTATTTGTAATATCATATTGTTTTCCTGCAAACAACCTGGGATTTCGTGCGCTATTTCGCTCAGTTCGCGTTGGTTCAATCACGTAATGCAGTAAATTTATTGAACGCGAATAGAACTAAATTGTGGTGCTCAAAATGTGCAGTTCAACAACCGTTTTTTTCTGAGATTTCCAGCATTCGTTGCACTAAATGGGTTGCAGCAGTGATATTTATGTCAATGATGTGACGGTTCTTCATTTCCTGCCATTATCTTCCACGGTGCAGTTGTGAGATATTATGTAAACATTGACGCACAACTGTGTACTCAAAACACTAGTTCAGCTGCAGACAGGCTTTTTTTACCGCGCTTAGTAACCTCGCGTCGTGCTCACTTTCGACGCAGAACGCACGTGTCTAGGTTTTGTTGATCTACCGCTTTCTTTGATAATAATACGAATGCGTCGTGTTTTTGGGCGGTGGCGTTTTTTTCTTCAAAAACCCGAATATTTGCAACTCAATTTCTTGTGCAATTTTTAAATGTTTTTTCGCATGTTCTTGTCAAAGCAAGTTTAAATCCATTTCATGGCCGCTGTGCAATATTTAGGAGCGGAAAAATGTTTCTTTGCGGTGCAATGTTCTAAAAAATTTTTTCACCTCTGTTCCGATGAACTGGTTTTTGTTTTGTCAGCTGTTTGTTGCAACTCCTTTGCTTCCGATGTTTTGTCGCCTGGAACGAAGGCAGCATGTTTTGTTCGATCATGTGGAACCGTTCCGGTTGCATTCGCTTTGCAAAATGCTACGCTCCAGTGCTCTCGCGTGTTCGCATGACGCACTAAGCGATAAGGTAACAATGCCAGCAACCTTGGCTCGCTTCCAGCTGCTTGTAGATGGCTAATGCGATAACAGTTTGCACGTAGACATCAACAGCGTGCCGTTGCAAGAGTGTCTGTTGTGAGTAGCGTTCTACCTGCTTGCTGTGCTTGGAACTTTCGTGCAAATTGTCTGATTGCTTTTCTCGGTATTGCTGCGGTTCATTGTCGTGTTTCGCAATTCAAGGTGGCAGCTGTTAACCAGGGCTGTGGAGCCGGAACTGAAATTTCAGGCTCCGGCTCCAGGCATCTAAATTTTTGGCTCCGGCTCCAACATCTAGAAGTGGCTCCGGCTCCAGAACAATTTGGTCCATTGAACGCTGAAAGCCATTGTATGATTTGTACAACTCGCTTGCCCGACTAAGTGTTTCTGTGAAACCGGAACACGAATTTCAGGCTCCGGCTCCACCATCCAAAAGTTTTGGGCGCCGGCTCTAGCCATCCAAAATTGCTTGGGCTCCGGTTCCACAGCCTTGCTGTTAAGTGCGATGAATGCACCCATCAGCGTAGTAATTGGAATGACTGTGCGTTTTAATTACCGAGTGCATACAGTAGTTGCGAAATGAAAACTTCGTTGGCATGGCAATGTCGTTTAGAGTTACTTATTCTCCGGATTTTGGAGCTGGCTCAGAGCATAGCGTAGGAGCAGGCAATTTTTGGAAGGTGCAAAGGATATTTTCCCGAAATGTGCCATAGAATTTTTTTGCGACCCAACGTTCTCCCAGCATATTTTCTGTAGCTGTTGTACATTATGTTTTTCACTACCATGTTGCCATAGCCGTAAAAAGAAAAATTAGTACTTCAAGTTCGGTTCTTAATGAGGTCTCTGCACAGTTATAGTTTGCGGACAGAAACGTAGAAAAGAGGAGCAAGCAATCAACACCACGAACGTTGAGCAGTAACGTTAACCTCAGTTATGTTCTTTCAGTGTAGTTTGTTCACCTGTTTTTTGCCAAATGTAAGTGCAGTACTGAATTTGGATTGCTTCTGAAAAGCTGTATTAAAGGCATTTCTTATCTCACTTGAATTGCTCTCTTCGTTGTTGCGTTTGCTTAAAAAACTGCCTGCCATTTTCTTACATCCTTCAAAAATGAAAGCTAGGGTAACGAAAAACGAAGTTTTATATCCGACACAATGTGGAGCTTATTATTTCACTTTGCATCCATACAACATTTTCTTTAATTTTTACGAAGAATCTATTTTGATTACAACCTGTCTAGCGCAGTGGACAGTTTGTGTCCACACAAAGCACATCTTTCGAAATGCTGTAGGCTATGCATTCCAGAGCAATTCACAGGGACAAACATTGAGTTGCATATTTCTGGATAAGGAAAAGTATCCAAGTAGCAGTCACGAACTAAGTTTGAATTGCCTCAAAGCTTAAATGCAAATGCAGTTAGAAATGCTTACTATCCATATATCCCGATAGTTTCTCACTTTTAGCTTCCGGTCACTTACCAGGACACGCATAATGTTTTCATCGAACAGAGGTGACGTATTCATTTCCAATTCAAAATACATGCAGCCCATTCGAGGGACCCAGTCATGCTTTTTCGATGTCAACGAAACAAACGTCAATATCTTTGGATTATACTCGAAAGATCTCAATAAATTGTTGGAGAGGGAAAATGAGGTTTGCACCGCTATGGCCAGGAAAAAACAGCACTGGGTGTTCTTCAACGTGCATACGTTTATTTCGCGGGACCTTTCCTCAAGGGTCTTGGCATGCGCTTTTCCAGGTGATATGAGGAAGAAAATGCCCCAGTGGTTTGTGTTTCTGTTCTGTCTCCCTTTTTGTATATGGCGATGATGACCCAGTTTGCCAATCCCTTAAGTGTGTTTGCAGAACATGAGGCCGCTTGACGCACGAGTTCATCAACTCTCTGCATCAGTGGCCTATTCTAAAGGTGGGCCATGGCCCCCCCAGTTTTTTCTTAATTCCCGTTTAAGTTTGTTTGGTTAACATAGGCAGTAGACAACTTTCGGCCAACCATATTTTAAACGATAATTTAAAAACCCTCTACCCTGCATTCAATATTTTCCAAATGCATGATAAGCTGTGTTGTTGTTTTTGACGGCCGGGTAACTGAAGTTGTTTATGACGACAGATCAGTGGTTGCCCGTAGAGACGGATATAGGGAGAGCTGGGACCTATGTGAAACTTTTTTTCCAAAAAAAGCCGGCACCAAAAAAGCGCTGGGACCTAGGCCATCTTTGTGTTTGGGGCCCCACGCAGGTATTGGGCCGTTTGTCTGAAAAGCGTGAAAGTAGCCCATGCCCCTCTTACGTGTAGCGTCCCCCCCAAAAAATGCATCTTTTGTGGTGCTGGCTTTAGTTTTTCGATTGCCTTAGATCTTCAATAGAAATTAAAGACTCCTACATTCTTCTCAAGAACAAATGGCAATGCGATCTTTTCTTGGAATTTATAGCTCTTTCGTGTAATTCAGAAGTTCTCTATCTTCGTTAAATATCCGTGATTTCTAGCGTTCTTTCTAGGTTTATTTTTCGTATATATACAGGGTGTCCATAAAGTCTCTTTACAATTGAAAAAAATAATTAAAAAGTGAAATGATGAGATGTCGCAATGAGGTTTGTTTTATGTTAATTAGTATTTCATAAAGTTTTTATTGACACATTAAATACACTTCTAAACATTTAATTAAAAATATCATTACTTTATTTAATACACTTCTATATGGGCACCATTAGTTGCACGAAGCACATCTAAACGGTACTCAATTTCCTGCCATGTTCGTTGTAGCATGGCCTCATCAATGGTTGTA
>Ga0210059_1008926_pt1 | contig 15728 bp, 11 predicted proteins | sample Ectturendosymbi2_FD_188042 | JGI IMG/M metagenome (GOLD analysis project Ga0210059, IMG submission 188042) | Ecteinascidia turbinata endosymbiont from Florida, USA - Sample 2 (SPAdes) (version 2) | ecosystem: Host-associated > Tunicates > Ascidians > Unclassified | place: Key West, Florida... | reverse complement strand
TCAGGGAATTACGTTGTTTGTTTGAACAGGCGGCTCGTCCCGCTGAGCACGGAACAAAATCAAGGCAGCCATTGTGATGTCCGTTGCGGGACTAAATGTGAAAAATCGATCAAAATGATTTTCGAGCTTTTCATCTCTATCTTCAGGAAATATTCAGTAAGTTTAGATCGATTCTCAGACGAAGAGCAAACCTTTTCTTAAAATCGAAAATATCTAAGCTCGTGGCACTGTCCACCCCCAACCGAACCTCCCATGTGCGGCAAAACGGTTCCCGACCTTTTGCTGCCCCTGGACACCGAGTGCATTGCTTTTCTTCTCACCAGCCCCAAACTGAAAATTGTGTAGTTCAAGAAAAGGTTATATCTTGAAAACCTGAGGCGATGGGGATCATATGATTCCAGCTTCGGAATTTGCGGATTGCAGTTATACAAGTGGAGAGATTGTTGCCTTTAATAACTGATACCACAATGTCGGTTAGCATTGTGGTCATGTTAGAGGGGTTATAGCCCGCAAACCCAATCCTCACTTTTATTGACCCCAGTTTGCGAGTTGGATTTGTCACGTGACCCCTTCACAACGGAATTGTCCTTTTCCAAAAATACCCCTTTCTTATCCCCTTTTATCAAAGCGTTTATGCCCTTTTTTTAAACCCTACTTTTGAAGAACTGTAGCTGCTCATTGGAAGCGTTTCCAATGTATTTTTGTACGCATGCGCACTAGCACCCCCTGAGCATTGTGTGCCAAGCCAGGAACCGATTGCCCGTGGTGGTCTCGGAGCCTTTCAACTTTTACGCATTGTTTTGTGGAGAGCAGAGTTGAGTCAGAGATGTTTCTACGCAATTTCAAATAAGTCGTTCGTGGCATTTCTCTGCACTTCCATCTTGTCGTGCTTTTCGAAGTCTTCACAGTATTTCAGTCAAGTTCTTTAAGATCGGTCTGGATAGGATTTGAAGCCTGGATAGAGATCGGATTGTGTCCTATCTGGAGCGGGACTGCAGTTTGAAAAAAAAATTTCTCGACCACGATTAACGAAGTAATCAGCCACCTTGCTTATTGCATCATACGGCCTCGGGCTCTGTGTGCTCATAATGCGGTTTTGTTAAAACAAAGGTTATTCCCATTTATTCTTCCTGCATAAAAAAACAATCGGTTGCTGTGAGCAACCATTGTATTATGACGCGGTGAAAATTCTGCATCAGGATGTTATTGCCAGTGAATCAAACATCTCGTTAAAGTTAAGTTTATAATAACTTGATCCTGCAATGAAGCAGCAGCTCGTTGATGACGTGGTATCCATCAAATAAAATCCTGCTTCAGATGCACTCGGCAAAATGCTAGAAAGCATAAAGCGATGCAAGCAAGACTTCATTGAACACATCATTTCCTCTCTGACGTCACAATCTCTACCCTTCCTCAAGCAAGCTCAGGATGTTCCGAGGTTGTTTCGGAAAACGAACAGGTACGAAGTGGTGTGCATGGCTGAAAAGGTGTTATTTTCGATTTATTTATTTTCGCACTGTAGATAAGTGCTTGTCGAATGCATCAAACCATGGGAAAATATTTGAGCCAAATCCAAAAGTTACAAGATTCTAGTTGTGATGACAAAAAAAACCTTGTCGTGCATTTGTGATGGTACGTCTCCTTTACCAAATGGTGCCTACCAAGCGAATGGTTTCGCAAAGTTGTCCCCCTCGTTTTTGACCATTTTGGGCCAAAACGTGATGTGTGCTTATTCCGAAGTCAGGGGCAGTGTTTGTTCTGAGGAATAAGCATCTCTCGTTCAGTGAAAAGGTCTTGGGTTCGATTCCCGAACTGCGATTGACACTCTGCGACAAACTGCTCCGGGAAAAGTAGGTGCCTCTAATGTGGCAAAAATATATTAGACTTCTCTTTTCAAAAATAATGGTGTAAATCAAACAACCACCTAAGGCACTGAAAAAGCTTCTGTTCGTCTTGCAATTTCAGTGTAGTAGATTTTCTCGTAAATCAAGAAACTTATTTCTGATCTTGAAACGGATATTGACATTATTTCTACAATACAGACCTGCGCCGACTGAACCGAGCTCTTACGTCGTGAATGTCATGAAACCGATGAAGTCTTTCTATGACGAGCAGGTCAAAGAAGCGGAAACCGACCAACTCTCCATCTGGCTCACACAAGTTGTTGCTTGCATTTCAGAAAAGTGCGTTGTGCCAGTTTGTAGGCCTGTTTCTTGGCCGTTTTTAGTCTCTCTTTTCCTTTTCCATTCAACCAAATTGCTCTATTGACTGTACTTTTTTAGTTGCACTTAAAGATTTTAATGGTTTGTAAGAAATACACTGCTTTGAACACTGGACGAAGCTGGCGTTATCTTCGGAAGCAAACCACTGACTTTTGATGATCACTCATATTGCAGATACTATTCGGTTGTGTCCGATGTCTTGACGTCAGTTCGCAAGATGGAGGAAAGCTTACTGCGGCTGCAGAAGATGCGCGGGGCTAAAGCTTCATCCGGGAACCTTGCAGCCATGGCCACCGGAGCTTCGACGCTGTCCGATGACGACAAGATACGATTGCAGCTCTTCATCGACGTCAGCAAGTTTGGAGAGCAGGTGAGTGGGAGGGTTCGTGCAATTTAAGTTTTGTTTGAGTTGTTTTTTGCGCTTGCACTCGTTATGAACTTATCACTTCGACCTGTGCAGTCCAGCGCACCAATAGTTGTGAAGTTATAGCGCACTAATAGTTGTGAAGTTACAGCGCACAAACTGACTCAGCACTGCACAAGGCTCGAGAGAATCACAAAATCACTTTGCTCGAGTCACCAGTTAGCGGACGTGCGAGCAGTTTTTGAAACGATTAAAGTTCCTTTGACCGAAACGAAATCGAGGATTGAACCGAATATGATTGTGACATCACACAGACAGACGATTTAATTAAAGATCAATGCAATTCGCGCTTAAATCAAACAACGCACTTCTGTAACAACCACTGAATGAGTGCTCAGGTTCCAAAATGTGTAGATGACCAATTGGTTTTAAACCTAAAACCCGGTTTAATGTTTTGTTTCGATTTTTTGGCATCAGATCAAAGGTGAGGTTAGGGGCAGCGCAGGTCTGGAGGTTGCTTGTACAGGTTTGAGGTCGTCTATAACTTGGAAGCATGCTGCTTTGTGCATTGCTTAGCGTTCGCCTGGTACAAGCAGGCTGGCGACCTGCTGTGTTTTCCACTAAGCTTTCCAGTTGAACGTACTGTGTCTTCATCAGATCCGGTTTTAAATTCAACGTGTTTCTCTTCCGTTACTCCAACATTGACCCAATCCAGACCAAATTGCGCTGCTGTTCTGATCTTTATTCTTACCAATACTTTCCTGTCTTCATCGCCTCCAGATTTTTCATGAAGTCCACGATGTTTTATTTTCTACGATGTTTATACAGATGACGTCATGCGGAGTGGAAGTGACGAAACTCGAGAAATACCAGTCGCTATTGGCCATGGTCACCGATGCGAAGCAGGGAAAAGCGGGCATTGTGACGTAGTGCAGTTGCTCAGCAACCTGGTTGAATGGAAACACACAATGAACAAGTGCAAGGAACTGATTGTTTCACACGAAAGATACAAGCAGCAGCACTGACCATTAACTTGCTCTGGCGCGCGAAACCATGGAGCAACAATGCATTGCTTGAAATGCCATGAATGCCGTGGTAGAATTAAGATTTTGTTTGACAGTTGTTTTGTGTCCGGCCATTCGTTGCGTCGGAAATGGAAAGTTTTGGCCATGACTGGCCGGTGACCAGTTGATTCTGGCCAGCAACAGCAAAGCCATTTGTTCCGTTGTAGATATCTTGCTGACCAAAGCAGCAGTATCCGATGCCTGGTTGCTCCAGGCCTTGCATTAAATGTAAGCAGCAAGGAACATACAGATACATGTGTGCGCCGGTGACAAAAGCGTACGCGTAGATGACGCTAGCACATTACTTCGAATACAAGTATGTGAAGTAGAGCCGTCGCCAGAAAGTTTTCAGTAGGGACATCCTTGACATCCTAAATTATACAAACTCCATTGATTTATAGTGCTTCATATTTCAATTTGGGGCGACTTGGAGTTTTGTTTGGGGGGCTAAGCCCCCCGTGGCGACGAGACTGATGTGCAGTAAAGAGCACACGCATGGATGTATTAGTGCAATACTCGTACATTTAAATTGATAAACGCTTTTAGTTGTTCTGTAGATTGTAAGTGGTTTACTTTTGTATACCAGCGATGTCTTTCGCATTAGTTTGTCTGTGTTGAATCGAAGTTACAAATAAAACAAGCTTGGATTAGTTGCTCGACACGAAGTATTGACGCAACCAGTGAGTCAGGAAAATGCAGGTAAATATGAACTTGATTTGTTATTTGTTTACAGTCTTCAATTGCGTTGTTGAAAGTGAGCCTGTTGTAAAAAAATTCAGTCATATTGTCCGAAAAGTTAAACAAGTGAATACTGTTAACGGCGAGTTTTAGTACTAATATGGGTCAAATGACCGAAATGTATCGGCGAAAAAAACCAGGCTTGAAGCCCTGCAGGGGAGGAGCGTACCAATACAATCCCTGCCGCCAAGCAGCGCAGTGACGCATTTACTGGATGAGATTTTCGTCTCTGCGGGGCGCAGGACCCTTCCGGTAATGCTCTTGTGCTGAATACCAGCAGTTATTTTGTCCAACTCCATTTCGTTCGTGACAGTTTTAACATATGGTTGTGGTGGAAATTACATCTTCACACAGATTGCATTATAGAATATTAATTGCACTGCAGTTGCAGCTCCGTTGTTACAAAATCCTGTCTATCTACTTGATTTCAACAAAGGAACCAAAATTAAAGTTGTGGTATTCCAAGTTCACCACCTTGAGTTTGGAACATCTTTGGCATCTTCAGCCAAGTATAGTAATAGAAGGGGTTTTCGACCAGTATTTTACGGAGTTTAGAGCGAACAGAGATGAAGTGAGGTTTCTCTTCGACAAATTTTTTAATACTCATGTTTTTGCAATATGGCAATATTCTCAATTCTTTGATAATTTTCATATTTTAGAGTTTATTCAACTTGTGACTTTTCTGCAGCAGTGTTGGTGTGCCCAGGCATGCCAGGCTTCCGATTAACAAACATTGTAACGTCATTGGCGCCCGCAATCTCATGACAGCAAGTTGCGACCTTGCGATAAATCGCAACATGAATAAAGGAACAAGGTTCCACCTCTTCTTCAAAAAATGAACGGCTCACCCGAGAAAAACTTTTGGGGAGTGTGCGGTGTTGATGACTCAATGTTGCTGACCGTCAAGTCACTGCATTCCTGCTCTGCCTGTTGTGTCGACGGAGTTAAATCACAGCCGTTCACAGTGGGTGTTGTACTCTTACAAAGGTGTGTGTTGTCACCACTCTTCTTCATAATCTAAATGAATTGGATAAAACGTCACAGCCGAGTCGACGGAAGTGTCTTTGTTGGAAGCTACATGATCAACCGTTTGCTTTTGGCGGACGATTTCGTACTGCTTGCATCCTCTGAACAGGTCTCGACTATGCCTCGCCAAGGTCTGTTAAAAGTAAGCGGCAATACACTGCAGCAGGTCGAGAAGTTCAGAACTTCCTGGTGGTATTCACGAGTGACAGAATGCGGAACAAGGAGTTAGACACTTGGTCCCGTCTTGGTGTGGAGCCAGCAAAACTATCAAAGGTTACTGACAAACATGTGGCATTTCTAGACCTCCTATGGCATGGCTGCTGTCATCGTAACCTCCCAAAGGAGAGAAAGCGGATGGGAAATGTGAGCGAGTGAAAGTAAACCTGATGATCTGTGCAAGCTAGGAAAATATTTTATTTGAAGTTCTTCGGAATCACACGTTTTACTTGAGCAGCGATCGAGGTATAAATAACTGACGAAATCATGTTAAACACACTTTGAATTACACGAGATTTCCAACCAAAGATATTTGCTCGACAAAGTTCAACTTGTGCACTGTTCACCAAATGTATAGCCTAGCTTAAAATCATAACAATTTATATTCTTGTCAGGGATATCTAGAACTCCGAGATATCCCTGATCAGGCCCGTAACCAACTTGGGACACCAGGAGGAGCAAAGAGTTTTCTGAGAGGGGCCCAAATGTTTTGAACTATGTCCAATAGTTTGAAACTATTTTCAACACATTTTGCCAGCTGGTTACGGGCCTGTCACTGATTCTTGTGCACAGTCAGAAGTTCACAACCGAAGATATGGAGAAGTCATGAACCAGGAAGTAGTATTGCAGTTGACTGCATCGCCTTGAACTACTGAGGCAAGCACAAAAGAAAGATGGCTATTCAGGGCATTAACCTAACAGGCAAGCAACCAGCAACAAGAGATCCTTCACTGAGTTCACTCTACCATTACTAGGTTGCACTATCATTACATAAAGGATAAATGAATTACGATAATTCGCCTGTGGTGACTATCACAGTGACTTGTTACTTATGGACACCATCTAGCGGTGACCATTTGTTTGCATGTGGCGCCATCTACCCGCCGCCACAGTATAGCTGGAGTATCACACTTTCGATTTCACGTGGAGTCATTTTCATCAGTTTGAGTCAAGTAGCGTTATTGGCAACGTCAGGTCCATTCGTGAACGTTTGCTTTTTACATGTTGTTATAGCAATTTTTTCTTAGAAGCATCACAGTAATATTTGCTAAAAGCACCACTTTGCCTAATCAAGATAACATGTTTTTCCTGAACATCACTTTCTTCATCCTGCATCACTGTAGTTTTTACTGCTTGTCTTATAACACCCCCCTTTTCAGACTCTTGTAAGTTCAGTGAACGCACAAACGACTGCCAAAGAACTTTTCAAATGAATCACTGGAACCGCGTCGACAACGAAAAGTAATTCTTTTTATGCAAAACTCCTTAAAACTTTTTCGCCGATGATTTTCCTCTGGACATTTGCGAAACGAAGCCTCATTTCAGCATTGCTGTAAGGATGAGCGACTGCCGATCTTGATTTCAGGTGAGGCTTCTGCAGTTCCCGGATGTAATCCCCAAACTTGACCTAAGTGCAAGAAAGAAAAAAATTATTAACACCTTGCTATATTGATACGACTATTAAAATTAATTTCATCATCGACCCTGTTTTGCGCTTTTCGAGTGTTAGACACTGTACAGCAGTTACTCAATTGTTTTGCTTTGATGATAGGGGCATTTAATACCTGCTTAGATTTTCACCTCAGCAATAAATTAATTAACGTATTTATCTCAATGAAGAAGTTTCAGCTGAAGGGTGTAGCCTATGCCTTAATATTAACGACTTTGATTCAACAAGATTAGTTGTACGTTATTACAGAAGATCTTCGATGTCAGAATTATTTTGATCCGGCTCTGGACTCGACCTTCAAAAAATTTTGACTCCAATTCCAAGCGGGTCAAAATTTTTGAACTCTCTCTCCGGGGAGTTTTAATTGGTTCTCTGTGAAGCAGTGGCGTACACAGAAAATTTTCATGAGGGGGATTTCGTTCAGTGGCATAGGGTAGTCATTTGTATTTGATGTGCGCTGTTTGTGACGTCGCAATTTGACGTCATATTCATGTCTCCAAACCAATGTTTTGGCGAAGTTTGTTGACACGATACGCATATTTTTCTACACGCAATCTCCTATTTTATGTATCATTGCATTAAATATAAACTATCAGCGCTCCTAGTTAGGATATCGGAGGAAAATGCACTAAACGCTACGAAACAGTGGCTCATAACTGCGAAAATATCAGACTGCGCGTTAAAAGAGAGGAGTAAAACATGCTCATCTCTACGTCAGAGCAATTTACAACAGCAAAATCAGGCTGCGCCAATGTCTCGTCGAATACGAGCAGTCGAGCATAGAAGGTGTGCGGCTGGCTGGTGCACACCACGGTTTGCAAGATCGAATCTTGCTAAACTGCACAAGAATTGAGAATGCCCATAAAGTACGCAAGAAAACTTTCGATTTTTTATTATGTATCGAAGTCCAGCAGACTTTTAGTTTCCCTTTTTCGCTGCTGAAACATTATCAAATGTTTGAATAATTCTATGTTAACAACTGCTGTTTTTTAGCTCGAACAACAGTTCTATCCTGCTACAGAAATTGATAATGTAGCCAGTGCGGTCAGCGCATGCGCTGATCAGCCATAGCAGACAAAATAAAGACAATCGTTTCGGAAAAAATGAGCTATCGCGGAACACAATCTTAAACATGCGTAGTCCGGGCCGGCCTTAAGCCGATGCAGCTGCATTGGGCCCCGCGCCTCTGGGGCCCCGCGCCATGGCGTTTGAGTAGATTGTTCATTTTTTCCAGATACATTTTGCGCTTGAGAATTCAGTAGAAACGCCATATAAATTTCGTTGTTAACAAAGAATGCTTTCGTCACAACCAGCAAATTTCCTCTCGAACGTTAGCAAACGTGCTCAATTCTCGTGTTAGTGCTGCACTGCATATCTTCGCTCTACCACGATCGTGACAGGGTTGACTGAACACCATGACGTCATAAAGTGACTGCTCAGAGGGGCCCGCGCCTAGGTGTTGCACTGGGCCCCGCGCTCAAGTCTTACATTGGGCCCTGCATCTGCTAGGGCCGGCCCTGTGCGTAGTGGACGAAAGGTCTGCAAAAAGCTATAAGATGGTTCCTGGATGCAGACGATAACCTAGTTTCCCACCAACACCTAATTATTACTATTTAGCCCATTTGCAATGTTCCTTGAAATTTGCATGCAAATTCATTCCATGGTATTCGCATTAAGTCGAGAAATTAACAAGCAAAAAGTATGCGAAAACAATTAATCTCCTTTGCGCAGTAATAAAGTTTTTGTAACATATTAAACTCAAGGGGGTTAACCCCAATCCCCCTTGCGTACGCCCTTGCTATGAAGCGAGTTTTTTTCAGCAAATTTTGCTAAAATCGATAACATCTTTCCAAACTTAGAAGTTGCTGACTTGCGATTATAAACCGCTTCCAGACGTAAGCTGATCAATACCTATGTAGGTGTGAATTAAATGTGCAGTTTTTAGTTTTACACAATGAACACATAAGCAGTCAATGCAGCATAGCAATGGAGGATAAATTATAGTATGTCACTAGCAGGAGGGTGGCAACCGGGCAATTGTCCCCCTCAAAATTTTCAAAAACATCTCTAGTTGTTAGGTAAAACAGATGTTTAGTTGTTAGTAACAACACATTAGGCCTACAGTCGTTTTGCCCTCCAACAAAAATATCAGCTGGTTGTGGCCCTGGAGACTGGCAGGTAGTGGACGGGGTGCTGACCAAGGACATGGCAAGTGCACCTGAATACCTCCAAACCTGGAAGCTAAAGTTTAGCGCTACAAAAACGATGTCGGCAATCTTCCACCTCAACAACGAGGAAGCTAAACCTGAGCTTAAAGTCAACCACAACAACGAAACCCTGCCCTTCTGCTCCGAACCCAAATACCTCGAAGTAACCTTGGACAGGTCGCTCACGTATTGTCGACACCTCGAGTCACTTCTCAAAAAGTTGACATCAAGCGTCGCACTCTTGACGCGGCTTGCTGGCTCTGGCTGGGGTGTTGGAGCAACAACTCTGCGAACAGCCACCCTTACCCTGGTCCATTCAACAGCAGAGTACTGCGCTCCTGTCTGGTGCCGCAGTGCTCATACCCGCCTCATTGATCGCGCCATCAACGACGCCTTGCGAATTGTGACTGGATGCCTGCGCCCTACACCAGTGGACAATCTTATCGTCGCAGGCATCCAACCTGTTGAGCTTCATCGCAAAGGAGCCACACTTTCTCTAGCACATCGTGCCATGGAGCTTGGACATCTGCTCCACTCCGCGCTCACCTGTCTATTGAGCGGGAATGCATGGCATCTCAAATGACTCCCATTTGTACCCGTCGCACAGCTCATCAGTTCATCTGACGACTATAACAGAAGTGCGGCGTTCTGGGAGGATCACTGACGTAATGCGGAGTGTTTGGACAACACTGCGAGACTCTGTACTTTCATTCCCGACACCGGCACCCACCCTCCTGGAATCGCCCTTACAAGAACAGCCCAGGTCCGGCTTAACCGCCACCGCAACTGTGTTGGGCGATTCCGCTTCTGCTTGAACAAATGGGGTATGGCCAGGACCGGATTGGGTGATGAGAGGCCGTAGGCTAATCCACTTGTGAGGTCCCTCTCCCTATTGCTACGAAAGAAAAATGGAAAAGCGTTAATCAATTGGCACAAGCCGAAAATGACAATATTGGCGCTCTAAAAGTACGGTCAATAAAAAATTTCTAAATAATTACTGTAGTGCCCCACGCTTGTTGCTGCCTTTGATACAAAAACTTTCAATGACACGAAATTGTGGAAACCGTGCTTGGCTGGCGGGAACAGGATTTTTAATTTCCACAGGTGAATCAATCGAAAACATCACGGTTAAATATTTGACAAAACACACGGCCTATGTTTTTTTTTATAAGTTTCACTTTTAGTTTTTCGTATCTGTGCTCAACAGTAGCATCCAAATATACAATTTCCTGAATAGCAAACACGCTGCACATATGTGTGGCGGCATGAAGACGTTGAAGCACAGCGTGAGGACCACGTTGGGACTCGCTTACCACGGCTGTAAAAATCTCTCACACACGAGCAAAACACATCAAGTAAAACGCAACCAAATGGTTGATACATGATTCGCGCAATTGTTACTCTTTCAGGCTACAAAGAATCGAACGCAACGAAACCGTCGCAAGAAGCACTTACTTCACCCCATGCCAGTTTGTGACAGAAAATCCCTGAGTCTGAACGAAGTCGAATTCGGCTTACCCATGGTTTCATGTCATATACGTCATATTCTTGAACACACCTGAGCCCAAAATACAGCAACAGTAGCTTCTGACCAAACACAGTAAGTAATTTGTTGATGAGCAACAACAGTAATAGGAAAATACCATGTGGCGATAAAACTTCGGGGCCCAACAAACCCACGCGCTTTGCAGTAAATATTGGAAATAACTGGAGACTGTTGGTCACAGCGACTTGCTCATCGAAAAAAAATTTCTTATAGTAATTTTTGAAAGAAGAAAATCTTCCGGGTACTTGTCAAGGACTCTGTACATTTGAGGCACATCATATACTTTTAGCATGACTATTCCCTACGATATACTTACACATTCCTCTATGGAATATTTTGTGGCAGGAAGAATAGGCGCGGATGGTGCACTAACAGATAAGATAAGCACTCGCATACAGGAACTACGATTCTGCTGAGACTTTCCTAAGCATCAACTAAAAATTTATGTTTTCTTATTTACGTGTATGATTCGAACTCATGGTCCATATCACCGGTTTAGCGAAGCAACACAGGAGCGCCAAAATGCTTTCGCGTAAACAGTAGAAAACAACTAATTTCCCACTGAGGTTGTGCAAGATAGTTGCGCGTAAAATTGCGTGGGTCTCAACAGCTAACAAGAGGCTGTTTGCTCAGAAACACTGATAACTTTCAATTTGCTTGTGAAGCAGTGGGAGTGGAAAACATGGTTTTAACTCTGGACAACAAAGAATTTTCACTAGAGCTGATATATCAAACACGTGTAAGAAAACCTTGGAAGACTGGGATTATAGGGCCGGACAAAGCAGTGCAATGAATATCTTGCAACAACTGCAGAACTAAAAGGCAAAAAGTTGACGAAATCGGCAACAGAGTCAATAAGCACCGTATAATTTTGACTTTATGTATCTTTCACCCATGAGAAGGTGTCACTGGGCTCAAACGTTACGATAGCCGAAGCTTTGCTACACTATAATATTGCATGAGCAAATAGCAACGAGTAAGGCACAATTTTGCTCACCTTTTTTCAACGGCTCTGAGTAGACCTCGAAAATGCACAAGTTCCCTTTCCATTTTTTCTTTTCCATACTTTCGTATCTGTCAAACAAGTTTACCAAGTTTTTATAACAGCTAGGATATTTGTACTCAGATATATAAAGCAAGTTATCTTGGTGCATTTCACAGCAAAAGTTATCTCTAAGATAAATATTACTTACAGCAACAGACTTGATAACAGCCCGAAAACAGACGAAAAATATTCTAGTAGTGAAAAATAATCTATGTGTGTGTGTGTGTGTAATCGCTGTGTGTGTAATCTATGTGTGGGTAATCTATGTGTGTACGGCAGAATCTCTACGAAAGACGTTGATCGTTATGAAAAAATTCCAAAGCGAGCCCCGCACATGGGCGTCGGAAGGATTTTTTCCAGGGGGGTTTATAGCGGATTTTTCCAGATGGTGACCAAAATATTTTTCCAGGGCTGGCCAACAGTGATGAAATTTCATTTTACCAACTCGAAACTAAGAGAAAAACTCCTTTCTACTAAAACGTTAAAAGGAAAATATCAAATTTCGATATCCAGGGAGGATTGGCCTCCCTGTCACCCCCTTCCGACGCCCGTGGCCCCGACAAGTGTGAGCGTTATTGAATTGCTCAGTCATCAGTGGACGTTTTTTTGCATCCCCCAAAGAGTCCGAAGGGAAGGAATTACCAACACGTGAGGTCCAGATTCAGCTGCAAGGACTGCCAAAGTGGAGACGTATTCCCCAATTTCCTACCAGTTCTGTATACCTAGAGTGATTGCCATGCATGGCTGAAGTGCTCAGTCTGCCATTGAAAGAGACTGTTTGATCCATAGCTGGAGCCCTGTTTGGCGTCACCACTCCGAGCCAGACTGGACCTTGGAATAAGGATGGCTAAAGGCTTTTCCAGTTCCCCGAAATTGCAAAACTCCCAAACTGTAGTCCAATCACCGGCTGAAGCTTAACACCATGCCCAGGATTTAAGAGAGCATAACTAAGTAACTTGGTAATTAAATTTGCAACATTTTTAGACTACGCTCTTATGCACTGTCCATTCTTAGACTCATTATTTCTAAATAAATTGATGCGTATTCAACCTCATTACTTACTTACGCCACACAGCTACTGTACTCGATACCTAAGCTCTAAAAACGCCACGTTATCAACAATGCTGCTGCGTGGTTTGTTGACGCTCTAAAGTGGAAAACGGTCATAAATTTTGCAACCATTTAGAAATACCATACAATTTTATACCTAAAGTACAGTTTATGACCAAAACGTAAAGCCTCTTCGGGTTTCTACACAACGACACCTAATCCAAGAGTTTTTCATGCCAATCACTTGTTTAAAAACAGCACTATTCTTTCCTAAGAGTGAAATGTTTTTCCTCTTTTAGTGACCTTTATATCCTTAACTCTTCTACAATACATTCTTAGTCAGGTTGCAACGTCTACATTGACCCTTAACCCTTGGTGATTATGGCTTAAGGTGACTTTTTAATCTGTTAGTTTAAAAATCACCATAGTATTTTACAAATATCAGCCAGATTTGTGGAAGCAAAATGTGTTGGACAAGCTCCAGATTAGTTAAGTTCATCCATGCCAAACAGTATGTAGTGAGTTTTATATGTTGCGCACTCTGGCGACGTTCACTAAGTTTTGCATTAGCAGAAAAAAGAAACAGGTGCACTGCTAGCCACACTTACGGTTTTGACAGGCGCTTTTAAATTAAACGCGCTGTTTAGCTGCCACATAACAACATGGTTGGAACGGACAAGCTTTGTGGTCATAAAATAAAACAACGAATTTTCAAAAATAATGTTATGTTTGTTCCTGTACACCGAGACTTTTCTCTGGTCACGCCAAAGATGATTTGCATCATTTGATTTCTGTTGCTTGATTTTCAACCAGGCCGCAACCAGGTGATATTTTCGGGGGTAAAGTAATTGTTATTGTACCTAACAACTAAAAGTGTTTTTGAAATATTCAGGGGGCGATTGCCCGGTTGCTCTCCCCTGGTTTTCGGCGTGCTTGTCACCATTGCGTTTCACGTTGTATTATCGCTTTGGTCCGGGCCATTGTTTCATAGTTTTCAGTTGAAGTTTTCTGGTGTGGTGTTTCACTGTTATTCCCTTTCTTTAAAGGCTTGTTAACGATGCATCCATTACCTTGATATCCAGCTTTTTTTTGAAATAATCGTATATTTGTGTGTCCAAATAGTTCCAATCGCGAATTTTCTTCCTTGTTTCTGAAGAGATTTCACGCCTTGCTGCGCTTTGGCGAACTTTCAAACGAATAAATAAAATGTCTTCGTAGGAATCCATGCACAGCAGATCTAAACAAATACCAAATGTTTTAGTAACTTACAAGTGAATGTAAGGAGAGCTTTCACAATTTTTTTGACGTTTATGTATACATTTGTTCAGCATTTATAAAGCATTCCCCAAGTTTTACACCAACTGTCAACACAAAGTTGCGTAGATCTAATACTGTTTCCCTTTGTGCAAAGTTTACATCTAAAGAAGCTGTTATTTGCATGTGACTCCCCCCAAAATAAGATTTCAACAGCCGAGTTCGGACTGCAGACAAGGCTCACACCTTTGAGTAAGATGAGAGACTCGTCAAACCGCTCCGTGATCATCACCAGGTCGAACCATCCATCCATCCTGCGAATCATTGCATTCGCATAACTTCTGTCTTCACGCTCATGATCCAATCCTGAATAATCATGACTGTATCATTTTTCTTTTTCGCTCAGACAGTTTTCACGTTCGCAGATTTAGATTCGTCTGTTGGTTGATTCAAATGACTAGTTTGAAACAGGCGTCAAGGCTTGAAAAAAAGTTCTCTAAAAACAATGCTGTCTATCGAAAGAAATCCTTTCACAGTTAGGAATGAGACACTAAGATCCTACAGAGTATATATTCGCCTACTAGGTAGGCAATAGGCATCATCAGCTCGCATTCAAACATAATCTAAAAATAATACCTGTGAGTTGAAATATGTTTTCTTATAATACATTCAATCTATTTTCTTCATCAAACAGCTAAAACAGCGGCACAAATTTTTAAATCGTCCAGAGAGCAAACTTTCGGGCTTTTCTATAAAAGGTGGCTGCTGTACTGAAACCTCATGCAGCTTATTTGAATAGCAGGATTGATTTGCATAACTCGACCAAACAGCAACATTCCTGAATAGAAGTTGTAGGACACTTTTCCAAAGCATGTGAGACGTTTGTTATGAGGCAGCAGTTTTAACTTTCTATCAGGAACACAACAAAATTGTGACATCACCGCATCTTTGCTAGTTAACAGAAAAAAACTGTTTCCCTTTATTACCGTTTCAAATATGTTGCAGTGGAATTGCAAATAATTTCCGCACTTCCTTCATCACCAGCCATTGCACACACAGCTTCTGCTCAAACTCACCCAGATCAAATGCCATGTAGTTTTTTGCTCGAAAATACCACGGAGTTGAAGAATTGTAATGAAGATAAGGATTGCTTATAAATTCTTGAAGAACTTCAGGTTTGGAAATGTTGGCAAACCACGCCGGGTAAGGCCAGTCGCGGAAAAATGAGAACCCGGATTCGAACGCTGAACTTGCGTCTCTAAGTATCGTCACAGTGACTGCGTTTTCTCTCATCGCTTTTGTCACAGAATGTCGGTCATAACTGGAAACAGTTTATTGAAAAAGCTTGAATAGCTTACAAACGATATTTTTCTGAAACATGTTTCATGTTAATCTTTACCGATTGCAAACCTACTCATTGTTTTTTGGTTGGAACGTCGGTGGACTCACAGTCGCAAATGAAAGATGATTAAATGGGTGATAGTAACGCAAAAACGATGTATGACTCCGTTGTTTTTTCAAGTTATCTCATCCATCATTACAACAA
>Ga0210059_1008925_pt1 | contig 15729 bp, 6 predicted proteins | sample Ectturendosymbi2_FD_188042 | JGI IMG/M metagenome (GOLD analysis project Ga0210059, IMG submission 188042) | Ecteinascidia turbinata endosymbiont from Florida, USA - Sample 2 (SPAdes) (version 2) | ecosystem: Host-associated > Tunicates > Ascidians > Unclassified | place: Key West, Florida... | reverse complement strand
GGGCAACTATAGCTGCAAACGATCATCCATAGATTCACCTATCACGTCCTGCAACAGAAAAGACATTCGTTAAAAAATGGGTTTTTTATCGAACAAAATATGGGTACGCATCTTTTTGGGTCACCCTGGTATCTATGAAGCTTTCACTGCTATTTTTTTAGAACAGCCCAGTTTTCGCGGTCCGGATACCTGTGAAGATAAATGATTTGACAAACGTAACCCATACATTGATATTCAAAGCATGGCCCTTCCTCTTGTGAAATAGTTTTTTGTGCTATTTGCGATGTGCATGATTTTCCCATTCAGATTTGCCGACTTGTTTTGATCTTTTCTAACACCCACGCAGCAACCGACATTGACACTTCACTTTAAAGTGTTAGCATTTAACCTTGAATACGCTAGAGGCTTACGGTTCTACATGATGCAACAGAAGTAAATATGCTTGAGACCTACAAACATGTTACTTTCAAAGATATTTTTGCACTTATCGCCACATAAGGTCCTAAACCAAAATTTCTATATGATTTAGCTCACAAATAAATTGAAATGTTGCGCAATATTGGTGCTACTGCATGTGCAATTGTCACACGTGATGTACCAACGTCTAACCTGGTCATATATCTTTTTGTTACTCGACAGGTATCCACGGGTCAAGATAAGCATATATTCCTTTAGTTTCACGACAGTTACCCAAGGCCAAATTGGGCAAATCCGTTTGTTACACGTCAAGATATCTAGGCCGAATTGGTCATTTTCCGCCCTCTAACCCGACAAATACGAAACGCGTACAATTTTTGATAGGACCGCTCGACAGAGCTCATAAAAATCAGGTATTGAAAGAAACGGTTTTAAACGTTAACTCTAAGTAATTATAAAAATAGGTTGAAATTGCTTTTGGTTGATTAAGCCACATGTTCACGAGCAGGGTTTTAACTGGTTTTCTAAAGGGGAACACACAGCTTTCAGCCAAATCATCAGAAGTTTCCATGACACTGAAAAGGTTGGGAACCACTGGTGCAGCCAGTGTTTTGCACACACTTCATAAACTGGTTTGAAGATTGCATTATCTACGCACGATATGGCTTCAGCGTAACTCGACTATTCGCGGAAATACTCATAAAATGCAGAATCGAGAGGACTAATCAATATGTCCAACTTTTCCCAAACAGTTATCACGGTATGCGACTCAGTAATTTTCCAACATTAGCTTCCAAGCTTTGAATCGACTTGCACTGAATGGTAAATTAGCAGGAGTCGAAAACAGTTGCTGCCTGAGATGCTTGTCCATGATAAATAAGTTTTTGTGATAAACTGTCGTAGCACTTTACATCAGAGATGCGCCTAACCGTAGGCTTTTAATCAGAATGCGCAACGTAAAGAAACAAGAACACAAAAGCAGCTCATAAAGTGAAGAGTGGACATCCGTCAGCTGTTAACACTAAACGAAAGCGATCTGATGAACAAATGGCTGAGTGTTTCAGCTTTCCTACAATTTGTACTTGAGATACACAACTTATCCAAATGAGCAGATTGCTCAAGTGAAAAATCTTGCCGTGACCAGACGGTCTAACACACAAGCAAGCACTGCAGGTCACGAAAGTTACACTGCACTTAATCGGTTTACAAATGATCAGAGCATCGGTATTACCACCAAGAATTATTTTTGGTTAGTTTTGACTGTTACTCGGGGATGCACTTCCCAATCACAGCAGTGGGAGATAGAGAGTGTATTGGCACTTCTCTCTATAAAGAATGGGTTGTTACTGCGCCACATTTTGATAAGTGTCCAGAAAATGACAGATATTCATTTCACCGACGAGGGAAGACAGTGCAATGCAGCAACAAAAAAATACATTACAAAAATGATCAAAGCAGATAATTTTTGGCTGTTCTGCTATTGCTACAAATCGCTTACACATTCGCATCTACATACCAGCTACACTGCAACATTGCGCGTTTTCCCCACTGCAAAATTGTCCCTTAGTTTTGTCAAGAATAAATTTTAAGAACTAAACCACTTGCCACGCAGTGAAGTGACAGTACACCAATGCATTGTTGACCGGACGTGGATCGTTTAAACCGTGCGTTCCCAATCTTTCCCCATCCGTGTACCCCTTCAGCATTTCGATAGATGAGCGTGTACCCCTAAACATGGGCGCCGGAGGGATTTTTTCTAGGAAAAGGCTAATAGTGAATTTTCTAGGGGTGGGACAAAAATATTTTTGCAGGGGCGGCCAAAAGTGGCAAAATTACATTTTTACCACTCGAAACTAAGAAAACAACCTTTTTTTGCAAAAATTAATAGGAAAATGTCAAATTTGAAAATCTTGATGCGGCCTTGGCCTCCACTTCCGAAGCCCATGCCCTTGAAACTTCTTATGATAGAAAGGCAGAGGAAGATAACAAAAATATATTTACCAAAAAGCATGCAATGATTTATGAAAATTATATTTTAATATTTAATCTTTGAACCAGACATGAAGTCCATAGAGCACAAGCACGCACTATCTGCACAACACAGATTGATAATAACAGACACAGAACATTTTGTATAGGCGTTGGTGGTAGGACCACAAGAATACCGATACTTGTTCGCTAACTTGTATCACTTCGTACAACACTATATTACAGACACTTCCTCAACATAGTTTTGGCTAAGTCGTAACACTCGGTGCAACACTACATCCAGAGTTGGAAGTGAAAATCGCATATAAGAAATAGAGTCCAACCTGACTAAGTCCTGGTGAAGTACGAATGGTTTGTGACCTGCACGCATCCTCAAACCAACACTGTAACGTTCGGGCACTCAGTCACAAAGTAAAATACGGTTGTAGTGTTCAAATAACAAGGACTAATACTGGTATAAACAATCTGACTGCAGCAAAGCGCGCAACCATACATTGTTGGACTCTTTGCATCGTTCAAGAAACAGATACACATTTTTTCAATAAGGTCTCAAAGGTAGGAATGTTACATTAAACTTGATAACTACTAAAACTCGTTCGCCACGGCAGGTTGTACAGAGCCCTGCAACCTAAGTTATAGGCCGCACGCAATCAGGGGATATATGCCTTCCTGAAATCATACCAATAATTATGATGCATACATGGACCTACAGAAGGAACGAATGAGTACATTTTGCACTGCGTTCGAACATCGGGAAAAAGAAGCTCGCAGCTTGTTCACTGCTTCATATTGATATCGCATTTGTCTCTGAATGTCTTTGTCATCTGAGAGCTCAATATCTAATAAATCCCTAAATATTTGTAGCAGGAAACAGATTTTGCTTTTTGTACATCCAGTGTCAGCAACGGGATGGCCGTGCTGTTTGCACTCTTAGCCTTAAACATCTTACAAACAGTTTTGCTGCAGTTGAAAATAATTTCATGCAATCCTGCATCAGCCTGACACACATCTAGTATACTTTGCAACCCACGTACACTTGGACAAAACACACAAATGTCATCAACAAACGTCAAGTGGTTCAATAAGATTTCACCAATGTACTGTAATACCCAGCTTTAATGTTGCTTGGTTCAAGAGATAAATCATCTAAATATACAGCAAAAAAGTATGGACGCAATACCCCCCCTGGTCTAACCCCATTAGTAACATGAAATTGTTCAGACAAATTCATATATATAAGTAATTTGAAATGAATAATATATAAACATATTTTTTCCTTCTCTTGCTAACCTTAAATGTACCCTTTCAGATAGGCAAATGTACCCCTAGGAGTACATGTACCCCAGTTTGGGAACCCCTGGTTTATACTAACATGGTGCTTTAGTTGCAAAGCGTTGTTGTCATCAAAGGATTTCAACATACAACTTCCTGGTGCAAACCTGGAGAATATATCGATGGTTTGACGTAGAAGACAAAACTTCACCGCAGACTAAACCACAATTTTGCACAATGCAGCGTGCAAAGCGGCATTTTACAAAAGAACGCCAGGCTTGGATATCTGAATCACTGTTGGGAAGTTTTGTAATACAAAATTTGCGAAAACCTCTATGTTGTGTCTCCTCTCAAATACCTTTCATACTTAGCAGTTTCCACAAGCCACATCTACAGTAAGAACCTCTTGTGTTTGGCGCTTTCGACATACTGCATTCCAAAACCTCTTAATATTTGGCGTCTCCTCTCCACCAGCTTTTATATTTGGCAATTTAGACATGTTACATACCAAAACGTCTTTTTCCCTTCTGCGTGCTAGAACATCTTATATTGGGCACCTATTCTGGTTGGCGCTGTCGACGACAAACGTTTTTCTACCGACCATAAACTCGAAATTTGTGATTAGCAAATCTTTGTCTCACATATGATTGCAATTGAGTCTGCTGCCTGGTGTTCGTATGTTTTTGTAGTGAAGACATTCTTGGGGAAAAGCGATGGAAAGCTCTTATCAGGATCTTGTGGAACTGATGCCCTCGAACTCTCAATATCTCAGAGCCAGAATGAGCACATAAGTTCACTTATGCTTATTGAGCCACTTAGATCGATTACCAGAAAACCTTGGTGATCTAAGTTAGGAACAAGGCAAAGAGTTCCATCAGCATATCAGGGCAATAGAAATGAGATATCAGGGTCGATGGAACGGTCACATAATGTTAAATTACTGCTTGCCCTCTATAGGCAATTGTGCGCAGCAAAGTCACAAGCGTAAATCATGTAAGATAACTTTTCATGAGATGGACTAAACAACGTTGGACATATTTTCTGTGTTCAGTGTATGAAATATTTCCCTGTGTCTACAAAGGTGTTACATTTGAGTGGCATAATTTATTGCGTTTATATACCTCATGTAACCCTTCAAAAGTTAAGGGTAACTGGTAAAGAGTATGTGCATGATTGAGGATTATGTCTAATATTCTTCCCTTTCGCAGGTACAGTGATTTTCATTTTAATTTGTTTCCAAGTCATCGGTATGACCGTTTTTCAAGCCTTCAGTATGACTCGCCCAGAAATCGAAGCCAGCCCATCAGCTTTGGTGGCGCGTGCTTAACCAACTGTACCATGTAATTGTTCATTGAGAAACAGATCACAATGTGTGATCTGCTGATTCTATGCCGAACTGAAAAGGATCCGATGATAAGCAAACTGGACGACAGCTTTCAACATATAGGCATTAAATCCCAGCATTAACCCTCCCTGAAGCATCTCAAATGAAATAAGTCTATCAACAACGCAATCTCATTCACCAAGGCTTTGAAGAAGCTGGCCAATGTAATTTCTTTCTGGAGAAATGATGCAAAAGCAAAAGTACGGCAACAATTGGTTTCTGGAAACGGTACCTACATACAGGGACGCAGGAACTGCAGTAGGACAGGAAAGCGATAGAAATGTTGATGGCAATGTAAAATCATAAAACCCAATAGTCGTAACCAACGTGCTCGTTTTTTCGTAAACAGTATTCATTTGGAAAAAATCGATATTTCTACATTAGAAGATTTATGAAAATTCCATAAAACTATCAAACCAAAAAAACATGTTTGTTCAAAAATAGTCCAAGCAATCTGATAAATATGACATGATATGTAGTGTGCAGTAAACCATTTTAAATGTTACGTATGCACGAAAATCTGCAACAAATTTGCTTCTATCTTGATAGACAATGGAATTACCTATGATGCTGTTTATGATAAACGGACTTCCAACCTGTTGCCCCTTTTTGTAAAGGCAGGGAGGACAGTTACCCCGTGCTTCGACGTTCCTGCCTGCGCTGCAGGTTTCTGCCACATGTGCTTCTTTTCTGACCATCAAAAGCTGTAATGTAAGTCGTAAAGGGATAACATGAGGTGCGAAGAAACAAATAGGTGCTTCAGTATTTCCCTATTGACAGGTAATATCAAAATTGGGACTTTGACACCTCAAAGGCACTTCAGTTGGTTATCGGCACCGTCAAGTGCCGTGCGACTTTACCAAATTAAAATACGTGGAGATTTTGATCAGGATTAGTTAAAGTATTTCCACACAAATATTTCTTGAAAAAAGGAAACGAACGTTCGTTATTCAGTTGAAGAAAACTGTATGTGCAAATCTCCACGTTCGTCAACTTGCTGATAGAAAGGTTAAAACCAGGCATACTTTACACCGAATGCCTCGAATACGCGGTCCGTCGCTTCACGAGGTCCTGCGAGCTGTTTTTTTGGGGTCCGTTCATCATTTTATAATTCTTGTCGTTTTCCAATTGATGTGAGTCTAGGTCTGGATATACTGTGCTTTGATGTTTCTAAAGTTTTCATGCTATGGTTTTTCCGCTTTCACAAAATTGCTTGAAAACCTCAGGGCCGGTTACTTTTGTCGTATCACATCAAAGTATTAGGAATGTGTCAATCTTGAATTATTCCAAAAGCAAATTTCATGCTCGTGAATAACCAAAACAATATCAATTTTTTAGTTTCTATTAAAATCAACACCCACAAACACAGTAGCTTAAAATATCTTGGCGTTTTACTTCATGGTAAACTCAATTGGAAGCCTCAAATTGAAAACTTGGTGACAAAACTCTCCTAACTATGAGGAATGTTGTTTAACTTAAAGCACTACACCTACATTTCAGTGTTCAAATCAGTTTACTGTGGTCTTTTCAATTCCTATTCAACTCATTCAATTCTTAACTTGGGAAGAGTCAATAAGACTACATCCCCTAGTAGATTGCAGAATAAAGCTGTAACAACCTTGATTATGTCAAAATTAAAACAACAGTGCTCTATTCAAAGCACAAAAATTTAAATGTACCAGACTTATTTAAATGTCATTTGCTAAATTCATGCACTCTTTTGATAATGCTGAAAGGATGAAAATTACGACTGCGTGTATCCAGAACTGAGCAGCTCTTTTCATCAGTGTTCTTTGTACTGTAATTGAAGATTCGGTTTTAGGGCATCACACTGTCTGACATGCCGCGTTGTGCTCAAAAAGTTATTTGTGTGTGGTGCTAAAAATCTCTGCTTCTTGACTTTCAGAGGGGAATACAAGCACTTTCCGATAACAGTCGTTGACTCAATCCTGTGCAACCATGCAAAGCACAGCACTCCAGCACAGGTGGCTATGGTATGCGTTTCAGGACCTTTGACCTTCACAGGTATGCTGATAGCTGTGAAAGCGATTTTGCAAAAACGCCTCGGTCGTGGGATGATGCATTTTCATTGTAGAAGACCAGGTTAACCCCTGATTTTTTGTTCCCCACTGTAGGTATTTCCACGACCTAAACCTTATTAGAAGATGTCATCGACAATTTTCAACTGATTCACACAAGCAGATGCATCGAGATTGTGCATTTATTTTGAGTACACGCTGCATTCAAACAAACTTTGAAGGAAATTAATCACTTGAATTATTAGCAAACTCTGCGATTGTACACAAAAAAGAAGTTTCAAAACCAAATGTTGTTTGTTGACGGAACACAATGATAACAAACAATCCATAAAAACTAGGAAACAAAGTACACCAAAGCAGTATTTTTATTCTGTTCCAGAAAAGGCCAAAATATTTGTTACATAATACGGTTTCGATTTGAAAGTTGTTTTATTTGAATATGTTTCCGATTCTATTTTGAACGCATTTGTTATTCCGCTTGATCACACGTTTCGGGAAGAACGAACAGATCGCATAAAAAAGAAGACCAGAATAATGAACAAAGTAAAACATTTTGAAAAATCCAGGTGACATTAAAAACAATATGCGCGATCTCTTGAAGCATTGGGAGTACAGAATGTAGAAAAAGATCGAACAAAGCTCTTTCACCAGAAAGAACACATGGTCCTACCGTATCGAAAACCACGATCAGTCAAACACAAAATACGCAATTGTCAAGTAATAACAAGGCATTGTTGAGCGGTTTTCAACTGTGGTGCAATAAATCTGCGTTGGCCTCTGTTAGGCTTCAAGTTACCGTTTATTTCTATGGTTTAAGGTTACTAGAATTCAAAATAAGTTTTGGTTTCAAACTTACAAGAAACTTATGTTTAAAACAGAAACGTTCCAATTGCAAAAGACAGACTACGATTTAATATCCTTTTAGTATAAACATCTCACGGCCCGAAAACATCACATCGCGTTTTAATGGCGGCGGAAAGTTGAAACGAATGAAACGTAAGCAGCAGCCGGACAAGAACGTCTGCTTTCAGTATCTCCGCAATCTTTTTACACTGCTGGGAACGCTCAACATGATTATGAAGCATCTTGCTCTTCGCTGGAACACAAGCAAGTACTTCTTGGTGCTGGTCAATTAACAGACTTCAAACGAGTTTAGCCTTCGGCGGTGCGCGGAGCCTATCGCCCCTCAGCGCCGAACTTGAATCAAACATTTCTCTTTAAACTTAGCCCATGGACAATCACAGCTGTTTTTGCTTTTCTTAGTACAATTGTTTCAGCCTGAAGTCCATGCGGATATGTCAAAGTCGGCGAGGATGTTGTACATACCTTCATCTCTGAAAATGATCCAACAAATTGTTTTAATACAAGGGTTTATTGAGATCATTTACGTGGTTGTGCACAATAGCTTGGAGGCAAAAAATCTGTAGCTTTCTTTAGCTTTTTCAGATCTCAACAAACATTTTTCGGATGACTTTTACGAATTTATAAAGATGCAGTCGTTTTATGAAAAAAAGTTTATGTACACAAAAGTTTGTTCGGATCATAAGTCATTGTAATAAAACTGGGTTTTTCTCGTTATGCACAAAATAATCTAGGAAGTCAGTCCTTTCTCATAAATACTTTCGATTTTATATGCGCCTGTCTTCAGGTTATTTTGTTTGACTCTTTTGGTATAGTAAATTAATCAATGAAGTAAAACGTAGCCTAAAGCAAAGCTTCTGCCGTATTTCCTCTATAAGACTTCGGATACCTGATTGAAATGCTCTTCAATACAAGTCAATGATCGGCGTGGAATTTAAAGCAATGCCTTCTCACACTAACATGCTTGTTTTAAGTAGCTATTGTGCAACTGCAGCAAAAGTTCGGAAATCTTTGCCGCAAACACAAGCTGTGGTGTGTTTTTAAATAAACTTTGGATGTGCTCAAAAAAATACTCACTTGTTCGTTGTAACTCGACCTTCCACATCTCCAACTTCATTATCTGTTTTCTCCGATAAAGTTGTGGAGTTCGTGTTCAAATCTGTATTAATGAAGATTGCTTAAATTTTCACAGAATCAGGTTTGTCTGCATAGTTGGGGGAAAGGAAGGACTACCCCTATCTTTCAGAAGCTTTTTTTTACTATAGAGATCATCTTCATTTGCAGAAAATAAATTGCTTGACTGGAGCTTCAAAGCATTTACAACATGAATGGCAGAAGGGGCGATTTGCATTAATAAAAAATAGCAGCCAAACATATCCTTCAAAAAACTGTGTCCATATTTTAACCAATTTCTAATTAGTGACGTAAGCGAGCATAATATTTTATTGATGTTCTCTTAAACCACAAGCTGAAGTTCAAGTACGCACGGACGTCTTGAAGGCATGCCGGCTTAGCGAAACTCCAAAGTATGACGGAGAGGGTTGAAAGTGGTTGTGACAAGGTTTGAGCATTTACACCCTTTTTCTTGGATTAAAGTGAACGCAGATGTTGTTTTTTGCAGTTTTCCCGTGAGCCACTTCCCCAGCTGAGTTATCCCTTTTTGTTCAAAATAACGAAACCAATTTGCGTTTGTTTGCACAGTAGCTGTGCTGCTTTAGAAAACAGATTTTTCATGCCAAGACAAAATAAAAGCTAAGAGCTCAGTCTTTTCCTGTAATTTAAAATGTACGTTAGCAAAGCGTATTTCCACGTATTTGTTGTCGCTACTTGGTGCCAGCAAACTGATTTAGTCGTCTGGCGTTTTGCTTCAACACAAAGGACAGTATTGTCTGCTGTCTTACCGCACGAACATGAACACTTCTTGCAAGTCTTTGCGCAGTTCTCACCGTACCAGGCGTCGTTTAAACACTGCGTTTCAGTGGCCAGGGAGCAGTTGGAGACAAATTCTGAATTGTCCACACAAGTTGGGCACGAGCACCTTTGGAATCAAGTAACAAACTTTATTAAATAAGGATGAAAAACGTATTATGCCGTACACAAACCCAAAACACAAACAGTCAAAGACGTTAGGACAGAAAATGAACCATAAGTGAGACTTACTGGCAAGAAATTGTTGAATTGCACGGTGTCTTTTCGATTTTTTGTCCGTAGCAATTTTCTCCGTTCCGGCATGACCTCGTTCGGAACCTGTAACCTTCTCCGCAAGTTGCGGAACACGACGTCCAGTCTCCCCAGGTCGTCCACGAGTTTGCCAAATCTACAGAAAGAGGTATGGAATATGTTTATCTAATATTAGCCATGGAAGTGGCCAGAGCACACCAAAGTGCTGAAAAACGAACCTAATTTAAAGGAAAATCGGCCATGACTAAAAATTCAAGGCCAGGACAATCCCTTGATGCACATTCCGATATCAAGTTAGGTCTACTATATTTAGGTCTACTCTATTTTGCTTTTAAGGAATAACTGCTATCCAAATTTGAGCAACGATTTCACTGAAGTGCGCATTGTGCAATTTGCAATCTCAAGAAACGTTTCAGGACCTGCACATTGGAAGACGTTGTTGATTGATGAACATTTTCAACCGCTGCTAATGAAGTGGATATTTCTAAATCTTCGCAGATATCCCCTAACTCACCATATGAAAACAGTTGTGATTTTTTGACATGGTCATTGGTTCACATGACTCACTAAATTGTTACCTTAGTTTCAGCAAATCAGTCACTTAAACGTCACAATGTGATCAACGCGAGGCCAACAGTGCCGCAAAATGGAACAACAGCTCTGTGCTCACTGCTTCGTTAAATAATGGAATGTTAAAGAATGAAAGCAGAGTAGTAACTATGTCTAAACCGGCCAGTTGTTAATATCCCATCACACCTGATCAAGAGTTTACGTATATTTAATTTGTCTTCTTTATGCTTTTAGTCATCCTTTTTGTTCTAAATTTTCTGCAGGAAGGTTGTGCTCTGCTGATTTATTCATGTACGAACAGGACATTCGTTCGTGTCGCACCTCGACGACCGGTTACAGCTTTGCCACAGTCCTAATATTGCACGACGTTTGTATAACCAGAATTGCGTGTTGTGGAGACTTCTTTTGCGCACTTGAAGAATCAACGCGCGAAAGAAGGGTGAGGCAACCAAAAGGGTTTGGCATTTACATTCCTATGACATCACGACACAAGCGCTGCGACAGGGCCTTGCAGGTGAAATCAGATGTGGTAGGAAACCGTTGCACATAAAATGTCTCGAAATCGTTTCACAAATGGATGTAAGCAACAAACATGAAACTTCTTACTAACAGAAAACAAATATCCCTTTCATGGAGGGGCGCAGTGGGGTGAGAGCGCACGCATCTGAAACTGGTAGGCTGGGTTCGAATCCCAGTGGGGTCACGCCAAAGATTTTAAAAATAGCACTAGAGGTCTCTGCAACCACGTGCCGGACGGGTGAAAAAGAAAGCTTCACGCGCGGCACTGTGATTTGGCCTGATGCCTCCAATGTAGCATTCACTACGCAAATGGCCGCGTATCCCACGGAGCAGAACAAGCTGGGTTGGGCGCCCGCTGACCACGCGTGACACTCCAAAGGGAGTACAAACTGAGTGTAATGAAATCTTCTTTTTTCACTTTATAGATAAATTCCACAAGATCGAAGATTAAAAATGAGTTACTGGCACTCAACAGACACCAGTGAAATTTTCCAGTTCTTATCTGGATTTTTCTAAGCTTCTTGCAACTTATGTTTAACTTGAGTGCCAGGTGTGATGGCCAAGAAAGTGTCGCGTATAGTTTCGTTCAGCTGCTCTGTGCGGACATAGAAAAGCATTAACGAACTGGTTTTCTCCTGTCTTGTTTGACTTCAGAAAGAACCAAAGACATTGCGTGGCGGAGCAGCCATAAGAAGGTCTGTTAGACCTTTTCAAAGATTTCTGTAAGCTCAAGGTAAGCATACTGAGATTTAATGAATGTTAGCATAACTCACCGCAGGGACACTCGCATAAATTGCACGTGCGTTGACAGTATTGTTTGTACAAAGGAACGCTTGAACAATGTTCCGGAAAGACCCATTGTTGGCAGAATGCCCACCAGTACGGGTGATCTTCACAAGGTGGGCATGTGCATCTAGAAAACAAAACAAGTTCTTCTTCTTTGGTGCTCTGATGACAGTGGGGATGCAAAACCTACTGTTTTAACACTGAGACACATTAGGAATTAAGTGTGGTCTATGACAACTTAAAGCAACACGAGACTAGTTTGTGCATTGACTGAGTCATGTACAGCTCAAAACGAAAACTTCGCTCAGACGACTCACATTAAAAACTTGCAGTATGTAGCGCAAATGTAGTGCGCACATGTTTTTCGTTTTCACTGATGTCGTTGCGATTTCACTAAGTTATAACCAGTAAACACCTTGATCAGGTGTGAATTATTATGAATATAAGGTTACTAACGAGCAAGGGCTGGTGTCATTGCACGGCTTTTTTTCAATAGCATCTCCTCTGCACCAGTTTCCGGTCTTGCAAGTCCTTGATCGAAAATGGAAACCTGTTCCGCAAGCTGCTGAACACGATGACCAACTTCCCCATGGGTTCCAATTTATTTTTCGTTCTGAAAATTTACAAGCATTTCATAAAGTCGAAAAAGTTGTTCTCATTTGATTGCGACAAAAGAAAGCAATTGCGCTCACTACGTCACGAAATCTTTGCACCGAAAAAGTGAAATACATCTTTGTCGATTACAGGAAAATCTTTGAGATAATCAATTTGTTTTTGAAATGGAAGCAGTTTCCTTAATTGCTGCAAAACGTCTTGGTGCAAATGTCATAGCGATGATCCCAGACGTGATTGGTTCGCGACGCAGTTCCGCTGCGAGCTCGTTTTCAAAGTCCAAGGTGGACCGCAGTGAAAAGTGCTGGAAATACTTCATGGCCAGCAGCAAACATTCAAAAACAAGGTAAACGAACAAACGCAACTGGCAACAGGCTCACACAAGCTGTGAAAGCACTTAGTGTGTCACATGCATCTCCTGTGATTCTACTGTGGTTGTTAACTCCAATTACGAAGGCAACTATTTATTCACCGCAGGGTGAATGTGCACGAATTGAGTACAACAACATAGATTTAATTGTTATTTCATGTTCCAAACGAAGCTGAGAGCGTAGATTTGAAGTGATTTTTAGAGATTGGCTTCGTTTCGTAATGTTTTTCCGTCTAATCAAGAAAATCAAAATGAGTGCCTTTTTAAGACAAACATTTTATATCTCACAAAAATACTTAGAAAAAAGTTAACTCTGAAATAATAGTTTTATCAAAAGTAAATTTTCTCCCCATATTGAAGCCGAAAGTGATGAAAAAAATTCAGATTATCTCTAAACCTTTCGTTCCTATTGCGCGTTTAGCAAGTAATTTGCTTCAAGCCACTGGAAGGACTGTTTTGCATTACACCACTGTCTGAACCTAATGTGTGATAGAGAATAACCACCAGTCAAGGAGCAAAGACTCGATAACCTTCCGGCTCCCACACGTTTTCGCCATGGTTTTTCTCAGGTTGTAAATTCCTAATTGTCACCAAAATCAATTCAGCTCAAAACAAATCCACAGTGTCAGCGAATTCATTGTTTGTTGCCGCTTTTCGCACGAGTGATGCCCTTTTAATGCGTGCTAAGTCGTTCTTAGGCGAACTTCCAGGGAAAATTGTACGTGACAAGAAAAACACCGAGTTGCAGAGTTTTGTTTGCACACCGTCGAAGTGCTCAGAAAACGCTTTCACGAGCGAGATTTTTGAGTCAAAAACGTGGTGCACTAATATAGAACAGCGGAATTAGAATGTCAAATTTTGATTACTTTGATCAAAGTCTTTCAAAATTGGTTTAATCGGTCAAGGCATCAGAAAATCCGTTTAAATTTCGCGTATAAAAAGAAACGATAAAATATAACAGTTTCAATTTCTTTAATCAGAAATAAATCTGTAAGAAATCTACAAACGAATTGATAATTAATGGTTCACAAACCACATCACTAATTTTTCCCAAACATATTTAACCACAAGAATTATCATAAAAAATAATACGAACAAAAAAGTTTATCCGTAAAAAAGACAATTGCTTTCTTAAAAATTAAAGTAGAAATTTTCAGAGTGAGATTTTTATATCGACGTCACGATTCAGGCCGTGCTTAATATTCAGGCCGTGCAATTTTCTACGCACAGTGAATGTAATAGTGGCAGAACTTGCAGGAACCGTTTAAGTCTCTTTTAGTTGTTTTTCGCGTTCTGAATCTGATTCTGAATCCACACTACCTTACGTACAGTATACCGATCGGATCTGCTAATAAACAGAAGAAACTATGAGTGTTTCATTTATTCGTGTTCAACATGCAGTCTACTTATCTGCTTCAGGTGACAGTTCGTTCAAGTCCAAACTTTTCTTCTGTACCCTATACAATCAACAAGGTGTAATCAAACCACAAACATACAGTACTTCCCGCAATACAGTGTGTCCTTGTCTGCTTCAGGTCAGTGGAATGGAGTTTAGCAACGAAAAGTGGAAATTAACATGACTCAAATATTTTGTACTGACCTCATTTTCGCTAGTGGGGAGAATTCAATGGGGCTAGTGCCTCACTCGCATGCTCTGGTTGGTGCACCTAGTCACTAAAATGTCTGCCATCATGCACAAAAATAAGATTTTTGGACCACAAGTTATGGCTAGTTCTGTAAAATGGCCCAAAGACACTAAAACATTGGCCTGCATTTGTTCACATATGGTGGCACAATTTATTTCAAAAAAATACCAGCATATCTTTCCCATGTTGCAATTCAAAACCAAATTGGTTCTGACAGTTTTAAACTTTTTAATAGTACAGAAGAAAGCTTTCAAAATCAATTAGGCATTTTTGATAGCAATAAGGTTTATCTTGATATAATCGTTTGAGCGAAATGCATATACTCATGATACTTACTTGCGCAATATCCGCACGTTTTCGAACAAGGAACCCTTGATGCCATTTGCTGATTAAAGACGATGCATAACCCTCTCATTCTATGACTGTTGCAGAAAAAGGGGCTAGCTGCGTCTTTGCATACTGTACCTAAGAATATATAAATATTAGTGGACTATTTTAACTGATCAGAAAATACATATTTTAATCAAGCTGACTTACTTAGTCCCAAAGATACTGTTATGATAAAGATAACCTTGAAAAAAACACTCGCTACATGCTTATCCATGCCAAACCAGCAGGTTTCTAATCCACCAAGTATATTCAAAAGTTCCTAAACAACAGAAAAATAGAATACAATAAAACCATTTCGGTTTTCTAAGATAATTCCTCAGTGAGCCCTACTGAAAATTTCCTGACATATTTGAAAAACTACTTGTTTCAAGATGATTATCTCCGACACGCCTAATCTAATTGCATACCGTTCGTCACAACATCCTCCAGCTGAAATGTTTTCTCAATGAAGTATCCAATTAAGAGCACGAAGCTTTAATTGGTGTTAGAAATGGCAGACATCTTGAAATGTGAAAAACACACCAACTTGAGCCAGAAGATTGAACATTTATGAAAAGGCCCCCAACAAATGTCTTAGCAATGCTGACAAAATACAAAGCCAGTATACATTTCCAAAGACACATTTTAGGGGTCTTTCCATAAGTGGGCATGATGCTGCAAACAGACTTGGACACCTAGAATTTTTTTAGCTTT
>Ga0210059_1008923_pt1 | contig 15730 bp, 5 predicted proteins | sample Ectturendosymbi2_FD_188042 | JGI IMG/M metagenome (GOLD analysis project Ga0210059, IMG submission 188042) | Ecteinascidia turbinata endosymbiont from Florida, USA - Sample 2 (SPAdes) (version 2) | ecosystem: Host-associated > Tunicates > Ascidians > Unclassified | place: Key West, Florida... | reverse complement strand
GCATCAAAGCACGTAACCATAAGTTATTAGATTTTCTGCATCTTTCGAGAAATAGGTACTTGTATTTACGTAACAGTGCCTCAAAGGTAGGAATGTTACATTGAACTTGGTGGCTACTAACACTCGTTCTCCAGGGCAAGTTGTATAGAGCTCTGCAACCAAAATGCTCATCAAAACAAATTTTTGGTGAAGAAAAGGCTGTCGTCAATTGCCTTCATCCAAATCGCACACCAAAGGGTTAAATTGAAGTAAAAACCAGCCAGCACTTGAATAAAGAGCATATAAAATTGCTAGATGAAATTAAAACATCGCTGTACAAATGGTTAGAAGGCGATCGTTTCATGAAAGCATCAAGTGTCAAGGTGAAATGGGTAAACCTGGTGTTGACGAACACCTACATCCTGGGGAATAAAGTGCAAAGTTTCATAGCAATTGCTGAAAGCCAACACTGTCGTTTATGGAACGAGAGAAATTTTAAAACTTCTTGAGTGACTGCGTATGTCGATCATAAGTCGATTTTGTTACTTCAAACATCTAACACGTCTCTGATTATCACCATTTGTGCCTTTTATTACTGAGTCTGCTGGTTGACGGCTGGGCGGAATAAATAGTGTTTCTGTAGACTTTGAGGCTAAATGGCTTTTTATTTTCGGGTCAAGCTGGGAAATGTATTTATAAGCCCGATTGCGAATGTATTGTATTTTCGAATTTCGTTACTTTTCCTTTACTCCATAAATGTTCGACTGCCTGGTGACGTCACAAAAATCTCAGCTGGTTTTGTTTCGAGAAAACGTTTGTCATATGACATATATTGCGTTACTCGTTGTGCTGAAGGTGTTTATCATTATCACTGAACAGACGAGCTTTCAGAGTAAATATGTCTGGCATGACAACCTACCAATGTCTATATTTTCATTTTTAAGACTTTCAGAGTAGCGCTTTTTTCATACTGTGACGTTTAGTTGTGGTAAGTTACAAAGTGAATTGGAAATGTGGATGCAGCTTATGTAACATGCAGGACGCTCCACTGAGCACCTTTCCAACACCAGTGGCTGATGGCATTTTATATCTGCTTTAACCTTTCTCACACCACCTTACTGTGTTTCTAATGGCTGTTTTAAGCTTTCTTCAATTACTACTTGAAGTGGATCTCAGATAAGTCATCTTACCTCTTTTAGCAAAAATATCATTTCCTGAATATGAAATATTGAAGTGCTGTGTGCGGAGCGGAACTTTTCGCTCCCATGTTGCGACTTGCAAGGTCTGAGCATATGAGCAGAAAGAGTGGTTATCACTCGACCCGCGAAAGCCACTGTTGTGGTTTTGAGGCAATTTCGTTCATAACTCGCCTACCCATCGCGCTAGAGCAGGGGTTTCCAACCTTTTTTTGACCATGTACCCCTTCAACATTCCGACAGATGAGCATGTACCCGTTTAGCATTTCAAAAGATAAGCATGTAACCCTTCAGCATTTCGCCAGATGAATATGTACCTCTAGAATTTCTTATGACAATATATGTTATCGTGATTAATCACAGATTTTATTTAAAAATTAGCATATAACGGCTTTTGAAAATAATATTCACTGATATATGTATAAATATTTGGAAATCAAGCATATGTAAACATATATTTCTCTTCTATTGCTAACCTTAAATGTACCTCTCCGGATAGGCAAATATACCCCTAGGGGTATACGTACCCCAGGTTGGGAACCTCTGCGCTAGAGAGTAAACAACTACACCACAAGATGCAGAATTATGTGTACCTTTTGATTAAAGAAACAGACACCTTTGCATCATTTGAAATTTTGTGTCGCAGTGTGACGTTGCGAGGACGTCTCTGTGATGCCATTGGGACCTGTGAAAAAGGGCAAATGCCAATTTCAAATTCCAAGCGGTCCTTAAATGGTTCAACGTCATAGGTTTTTACCAAGTGTTTCTCTAGTCTTTACAAAATCAAAAGTAGCTGAGAACCTGCTTCCGCAAATCTGTTCTTGGTCACGGTTTTGTTAAAAGCAAACTCTATAGGGCTACTGTTCTACTACTATCCTTAACCAAGATCCCAATGTTACTCCAGGTAAATGAAATAACTGAACAATCTGTGCGTGGTCGAAGTCCAACGTCGGTTCAAATAGATAAAGCATCACCCAAAGATGATGGATGGTACCAGTGTCACGTGGGAATCTACTCCGGTCGCAGGATAATTGAAAAAATTGGTTACATTTATCTCACAGTGCTAGGTAAGAAGTAATGTTGAATGTAGGAAGTGAGGATAGCAAAGACGGCACGAGGTTCAAACAGGGCAGTTTTTTCTACCAAAATCTTAGCTTGCTTGCCTGAAATTGACACGTTCTTTCCCCAGTTACGTTTTACGTTGTTTCAAACGAAACACCCTTTCAAGCTTCGAATATCTTAGCCTGATGAGTCGTCACACATAAACGTTTAGGCTTATTCTGAAAATAAGTTTTTTGGTCATGGGCGTCGGTAGGGGGGGCCTTGGCACCCCTGGATTTTGAAAATGTCAGCAAAAAAGGTTGTTTTTTCAATTTCGAGGGGTAAAAACCAAATTTCACCACTTTTGGCCCCCCTGGAAAAATTTTGGAAAAATCTCCTAGTGTCCCCCCCTGGACAAAATTCTTCCGACGCCCATGTTTTTGGCTGTTCTGAATTTCGTCAAGTAAGCTTCACCTACCTACCTGGTAAAATAAACGGGAATGATCTAGCAGAGACTGTTCAAATGACTGTTCTGTTCAGACTGTTCACTGCAATCCTTTACTTTTGAAACACAGCAGAATGGTCCAAAACTCTTAGCTAGGTTGTCGCACACAGCACATCACATCCCATCACTGACACAATACGCACTGAGGAAATGGTGCAGATTAGTGATTAATTTGCTGACAGTACTTAAGCGAAATCAAGCTTTTCGCGCAGCACTTCTGACTGGTGGATGCTTCATAGACTTTTGGAGATTATGGACTATCAACAAACAGATCTGCGTGCTGCTTTACAATGTAGAGTTTATACGTTTGCATACTTGTGGCATTCATTGCAGATGTGTTTCACGGTCGTCAGCGTAAATTACATGCTGATCATTGCGTGGCATGTTTTGGATGTTTTAGCAAAATTTTTCCTTCTTTATAAGGCTTGTAAACCAATTGAGGTTATATTCTCTTTTTTTCGTAGTTCCGCCATCAGGAGTTAGAATTGCTGCACACAGTACAATACAAGGAAGTGCTCTCTTCCGACACAATTTCAGTCTGCTGTGTCGCGTTGAGCGCTCAAAACCACCGGCTGCGCTAACTTTTTCACGAAACGGGGTGACGATCCCGGAAATTAAGCACATCAATGCATCCGACGTGCTCGACGAACTGGTTGAGAGCTTGCCAGAGCTGGTAAAGGCCAAAGGCGAGTGTTTAGGGTTTTCGCTAAAATTCATTTGCAATTTATGTGTAAAAGCATTTTTGACAAATAGGACATGCGGGAAAAAATAAGAAAAAAAGTTTCTGGAAAAAATGTTGTCTTGGTAGTTATTACTTTAGTTAATTTTTTATGAAAATTTGTGAAAATGTGTACAGTAGAAGCAATCTAAATATCATCCTAGATGTTGCAGTCCTTTTATGACAAATATAGAATCAAACTAAATTTCGTTAAAATTATTGTACAGCCGTCACATATTTCTTCATCCAAATGTATAGCAAAACGTCATCATTTTTGAGCACTTTTCTTGATTTTTTCAATTTTTCCTTTTATGTATTTCTCTCTTTTTGATCTTGAAATTTTGCCTCTGATGATTTTCAACATTGAGTAGCAGCTCTAGAAATTTTTTGTTTGGAAGCTTCATTTGATTTTAAAATATATAAAAAGTGGAATACACCACTTTTTGAAAAAAAACACAGGAACGTGAAGACGTTCCTTCAGGCCTTCGTCACGTAAATCTCTTCAGAAAAAAGTGCCTCTGCGAAAGGTTGCACTGGTGGTACATGCTATGCGTAACGGCAAGCGATGTTTGCTGTCCAGAACTGCAAGAAGTTATCAAAAACTCTGAGTGGGATTAATGATCTCCATGATTTCTTTGTCTCATTTATTAGACAATGGTGTTACGTTTGGCAAAATGAACTCTGAAAACAACGCAGTTTTGACAACCTACTTATTTATCGATTGCAGACATTGCCCCAAACATTGGTTCTTCAGTGAAAGCTGGTCTCTTACCAGTCAGTAGACGAAGCGGTCAAGGAACAATAGACATAAGTTATACCATTCTACATCTCAAAGTAAGTATCGCCTTACTTGCTGCATTTAGTTATTTTGAGTTGAAGAATTAACCGGAAGAAATTTGCAGAAACGCTTTGGTTCTCTTGTTCAAAACATATGTATTTTGGCTGCTATCTCTGGGTGAAGCAGCTGATTTAAAGCAACATGTACAAGAATTACCTTTTCAAAATCGAAATGCATAAAACTGCTGGGTTAACATGATACAACTTCTTTTCCTTGCTAAATCTGTCTTCTGCGAGCTTCGCAGCTTGTTGCTCAGTAGAAAGTGAAATGACGCTAAAAATCTACTCATGAGACGCCGGAGCAGTGGCACAGGGCATGAGAAAAACTAAGGGCAACACTGAATATCGCTTTCGTATTTTTTGGTCTGTTACATTCATGGACTCGCATCTCCTTTAATACCAACTTTTATGATTCGTTTTCGTCTTTTGTTTTTCAAATTACTGCAATTTGTTGGACACCAGCTTAGCCCATTTCCATGGCATTGCCGACAAAAAGTAGTAGTCTGATCGGCATGCAAGAGCTTTCACAGAGGGTAGTAGTGACGTGAAAATCAAATTCGACCTCTGAGCCACTGCGAAAAAACCGGCTTTTAATTCAATTGGTACGTTAGACATTTACAAAAAACGACTCAAAAAAGTTAAATATTTGTGAACCTCGAGTGGTTCTGGAGCGCTGCGGTTAATTTTTTTCGGTTCTCATAATTGTTATGCTTACAACGCAACATATACTGGTCAGTGATTGTAAAAGTGGTGTCCGAAGAAGGATTAGGCGTAGCTTTTCATGGCGAGCCAACTCTTTTCTCATAAGCTACAAATGTCCTACTCTTCTTTATTTAGTACCAGGCCAGCATACTTTTCTGTCCAACATCGTGTTACGTCTAGAACTGCGCACGATTATTTTCTGCGTTTTACCGAAACCCAGGACAGCTAGTGCCACCTATAGGACCATTGCCACTTCCCACCCAGGACAATCGTCACCTGGAAAAATTGATCCGGGCGACAGTGTCCTGAGTGGCAATTGTCCTAGGTAGGTGGCAGTTGTTCAGGTAGCAGTTATCGAGATGGTTGCAGTCTTAGAACAATTGAGACAGGCCAGTTCCTGCGCTTTTTCCAAAATGTGGATTGAGTGGAAACAGGCAATGAATGTCGCACAGTTCAGCGCAATGGAAGGCAACCCCCCTTATCCCGATCGCTTACCGCCAACACATTAGAAATTTTATAATTAGGCATAGGCCTACCATATTTTTGTGATTGAAAACCGGGACGCTTCAAAACAACGACCCTTATCAGATAAACGTGGTTCATATCTTACTTGAAGTATGTAGCTGTTTTGGATTCCCATAGCTAAGACACCAAGAAAAACTAAAATAATGCATTTTGCTAAGAAAAAACAATGTCCAAAAATTTGGACATTCGCCCAATCATACTGTTCTGTACACAAGGTCACGCATCACTGTTCAGCAAGTTGGCTAAACATACCAATCACAGCGTGCTAATATTCGTGTAGGTCTATGCTGGCTAGCTGAGTGCCTAACCGGGACTGTTTGGTTGACTAACCTGGACAAAGCCTGTAAACCGGGACTGTCCCCGCTAAAACGGGACGTATGGCAAGCTTATTTATAATGCAGTCACCTTCCACTTAAAGCATTTGGCTCCCTAAACTTTTTTCTGGCCCCCACCCTGCTGTCACAAATGGAGCAAAGTCAATTACAAATTAAAAAGTGGTTCAAACATGAGGAAAAAATTAAAACTGGGCTCTTGGTACGGCGGATTTTGTCTGCTGAGCAAATGGGCAACAACCATATCAGTAGAAAGTAATAAGATAGCCGATAAATGAACAACCACAATCATTTCAGATGCTAAATATGCCAACATTAAGCAAAACGGACCAGTCAAATGTCAAGTTTCTAAATCATGCTACTATGTACTCAGCAACAACAGCACTATAAAGTATAAGAAAATCTAACTTCACTTTTCACCCCACAACTCGATACATCAAGCAATAAAGATCACTGACGTACAGTATATGCACAAAACTCTTATGCTCAAGTTAATAGCTAACTTGAAAGAAGTATTATTTACCAGGCTACTAGAATAGGTTTATCTGCAATAGGCATGTATCAAGTTCATCATCATTGCTTTGGGACATAACATTTATAATATTTCTTGGTCCCTTGCAAACCTTTACAACCGTCATATTTCATCAGCAGATTGTATCAGGTAACTACCAGACAAAATACACTTTACAGATCGATGATAAAACTGACTTCAGTGACTCAGTGCAGTGAAGAGCGGCAATAGTTACAATGTGCCTAGGGCTAACTGGGTCATAGGTTTTGAATTAGTTGTAAATTTTACCTAAAAGAGAAGTTGAAGACTTAGTGAACAGTATGTCACAGGGGCGCAGCCAGGAATTTTGTTTGGGAGAGGCCAGTCACTGACGTCGTCAGATTTCAAACTTTAGCCATTTTGCACAAAGATCATTTTGATGTCACTGGTCAATTTCTGGTCTATTACAACAGGATATGACGTCAAATACCTTCTGCCAGTCGGCATCGATAAATTTTAACAAAGAAAAGAAAACGTTTGCTTTCGCAGTGATCATTATCAAGCAGTTGTTAACCTAACAGTTTTCAATGAACATTAAGAGTAGCGGAAAGCGAAGCGCCGTGTAATGTTGTCCTCGCGAGTATCACTGATTATGCCTATTGAATAAGTCAAAATCAACTAAAAGTACGTAAGTGGATTCATATGAACAAAATCAGGGGATGCCAATAGCCAAATTTTGACTTTACGAAATACATACCTGCGAGCACAATTAAAAGATAAAATTCAGTCTGCATTTCATTTGGAACAACTCACGATAACCATCTCAGGATCAACTGTCACATCACGATTATTCGTCAAAAAAGCCAATGCATCAGATGGTTTTGCCCAGGCCCGTAACCAGCTTTGGACACCAGGTGGGGCGAAGAGTTTTCTGAGAGGGACCCAAATTTTTCAAACTATGTCCAATAGTTTTCAACTATGCCCAACATAATTTTCCATGGGGGGCGAAAAGGTTTGAAGGGGAGGCTTCGCTCCACTACCCGTGGTTACTGGTCTGTGTCCAATAGTTTTAAAGTATGTCCAACACATTTTTACAGGGGGAACAAAATTTGTTCGAGGTTGTTGCGGGCTTGGTTTTGCCCCATAGTGCTGCGTAGATAGGCTAGCAACCGTTGAAGTGTTGAAAATGAACGTTCATTTATTGCTGTCGTGACTGGCAACGTTGCAAATAAGTGCAACAGTGTGTGAATGTTTGAGAAAAAGACGCAATTGGAGTGTCTCTATAAGGTTTAACTCGCAGCTCAGAGTTTGGGTTACTGGCTCAGGAGCTATGAGAGGGGGTCCAGCAGATACATTGTTCCGGGGCCCGACAGCTACGAGGGGCTTGAGACAGAAGGACAGGCCCGTAACCAGCTTGAGACACCAAGGGGGCGAAGAGTTTTCTGAGAGGGACACAATTTTTTTTTACTTTGTCTAGCACATTTTTTCAGGAGGACAAAAATTGTTTAGGGTGGCCCTCGCCCCCTGCTACCCCCCTATTTACCGGCCTGCTGAAGTGATGATTGAGTGTTTGTTATTAACACACTCGGAATAATGTAGCGAAATTAATCCCGCCCGGTGATAAAACTGGTTTGACCTTAAGGATTTGGTGAGAAGTGTGATGTATTTTTATGTGAATTGTGGGCAGTGCATTTTCCTGATACGATGCATTGATAATTATTAGCAGCAATTATTGTTGAACTTGAAGGTTTGCCTACTTTGTCAAATTTAAGACATTCACGATTACTGTCCCAGTGTGTCCATTTAATTGAATATTCCTTTACGTCTTCATTTTTAAACATTTTCAAAGAAATCTTTAATAAAAACTCTCTCTAATAAACCAAGAGTTTTAAACTAAGAAAAATTTCAAATGAAATTTGATTGGAAACATGCCAGTTCACAATACAATCTGATCTAACAGAAGTAGCCCTCGAATGTTGCGCATATGAGTAAGATAATAACTGAAAAGTTTAAAATTAACAAGCAACTGCAGTGCAGGACGCAAGTGCTTCTAGTGCACCGCGAAGGTGTGCTGTGCATTTTGCTGATTGTTAAACTTGCGCCGCAAGCTGATACAAGGTCGAATCGAATGTGAGTTTAGGATTAGCGGACATACCTAGAAATCTGAAGATTTCGATACATGCAGGAGAAACTAACCACTTACAGTATTTCGACGACAATGCTTTAAAGCAGTGGTCGCCGCCTTGTGGCCCGTGTGAATTATTTCCAAAGGTTTGTATTAGCTTGAGAATATTCTTGACAATTCCAGCTACAGTAGCATCTGCTGAAAGACTTTTCAGCAAGCTTAAACTTGTAAAAAATTATTTGCGGTCTGCTATATCACAAATTCGATTTGTTGACCTAGCAAGATTAAACGTTGAGTCTAGCATTGCCAGGCAAGTTGATTTTGATAGTGTTATTAGGAATTTTGCGAATCAGAATACCAGAAAATCGCTTATATAATAGTTAAACGATTTATTTTCTAATTTTTTCCTTGATTAGATTTTACTATGAACACTTAAACATCATGTTTAAAAATGGTAATATGGTCACATTTCTTGAGTACCGTTATGTTTTAACGTAATGTTTCATATGATCAATAAACGAGCACTTCTTGCTAAAGTATGATGCACATTAATTAGCCTCATTTTTTTTAAATTTCAAAATAATTTTGCAAGTCTTAGAGGCCCCAAATGGGTTTTGTTCCGCCTAAAAAAATTTCTCTTGGAGGCCCTATACTGGCTCACTGCACCACGTAAATATCCATCTGTCATATGCTGCTCTCAAGACTAACGAAGAAGTCAACACCAGCTTTCACACAAAATCGCCATGGCTGTTTGGTAACTAGTAATGGCTTGCCTGCTAATTATTTTTTATATTTGCCCTCTGAAATTGTAAGAAATGTGATATTAACAAAGTTTGTGTGCCGTGCTGACAGTGACTTGCTGTACATTTCAAAATTGAGACTCTATCACCACCTGGCATCGCATACCCACTAGCCGCAATGCCAACCGTGCTGTGAGAAACATTGCGTTGTTGCATAACACTCAATTGCGTGGTGCGCTTGGGGTTGATCATGTCTTGACCAAGTGTGTTTCTATTTGGTTCGGCAATATTTCATGCAAGTAATCCTTTCAAAAACGTCTCATCTGAATTTGTACTCCTTTGCAAGAAAGCTGCGCCCTTTCATTTCATTCAGGCTACACCTCAGCTCATGTTGTCCGCATTAATTGGCAACTTTGCTAATAAAGTTGCATGCTTCAGTCATATAGTTTCGCATCCACTCGCAGAAAGTCACGTTAAACCTTGTTCATTGAGAGAACGCGACACTACATGCGTCCGACTGTTCCGTTTGTTTTCGAACAGTTGAGATTGATATAAAACACCAGCGAAAAATCTTAGCAAGTATTTTCGGGGGGGGCATGGCCTCTTCGGCCTCATTCTGGCTGCGCCTCTGGTATATCATACAAACTGATAGCTGAAAAATATACCAGAAATACACCAAACATTTTATATATGTGCCAAACAAAAAATGCTTATGCCTAGAGGCTTCAAAGAATATCAAAATCTCGATATTTAGTATATACTTATGGCAGTTGGCAATATTGAACTGTGGCTGAAAAATCAGGGTCATATTTAAGTAACAATGAACATCCTCAGGTAACATTGTTGGCCTTAAACTATTGATTCTTTTAAAGTCAGTGCCACTGTGTACACATCGCACAAATGCATATACATGCATGCTGGGTACAAATGTTGCTTTGACATGCTGCAAACCGTTTTGAGTTAAAAAGTTTCTTTTAAACCCTCCTGATTTGTTGAGTTGCGTGACACGCCAAGATTGTTTTGAAGTAAAATTATTCAACAGTCATGTTTAGACTTATTCAACAGTCATGCACTTCTGCGCCCGCTGCTCCCTCTGTAAAGAGGCAAAACCTCCATTTTACTGCGTCCCTTCTTTTGATTATGAAACCGAAATAGCGTACGTGTCGTATTGATCGTTTCAGTTGTTATACAGTTTCAATGGTTCCTTTTCAAAACAGATCTATTCATAACAGATCACGTTCATATAGACCACGTCCATAACAGACAGGTGTGTTATGAACGGGTCTCTTATAATGTGGTCTCTGATATGAACTGGTCTGTAATGAACATGGTCTATTATGAAAGTGGTCTGTTTCGAGTGTTCTGTTGTTAGTGATCTGATATGATCTGATTTGTTTTGAACGGACACCAGTTTGAATACCTAAATTTCGCTATGCAAAGCTGTTTTACACCGAAACGTAACTCCAACGTTTGCAAGATTCCGTTGCAGCTATGTATAAGCTACAGCGGTGCTATTTATGCTAAGAGACTTTCAAAATGGTTTTATCATGAGCATTTTTCTTCAAATTCTCGTTTCCGCTTGTTGGTAAGCCTGTGACAAATAAACTTGGTTTGCGTACTAACGTCAACCTATGAATACTTACCCGTTTACATTCACTGGCCAGGAAAGCTTTCTGGCCGCCTTAAAAACTGTGGGCCATCTAGGTAATTTTTGAAAAGATCCTTAAACCAGCGGTTTTGGTGATACTCTATTGGTGCATCACATGTGATCAACGTTTGCAAGCACGTCAGATGAATATTCTACTTCAAATTTGACACCATTCATGTGCCTAGAAGATGTGTTATTGAAATTTTAAAATTTTTGTTAGTGTCTGTAATGAAGCGAATTGTCCCCTTCAAAATCATGTTTGGTTGTTAGGCACAACAGAAAGTTATAATCATTTTGCCGTCCCCAAAAATAGTGCAACAACAAGTTACAACCATTTTGCCCTTCCAAATATAGCCTGGTTGCGGTCCTGCTGAACATGATCGTGGACCATTATTTTCCAGTGAGCTTAACAGAAAATAGCAAAAAATATAATTTTTTGTAGTAGACTTTGTCGAGTAATTCGACAAGTATTGCAATTCGTCTATCAAAAAGCCCTTTTTTATCGCTGTTAACTTTTTTTGAAAAGTCCTTATTTTCAAAATTTTTGATTAATTGAAAATAAGTTGAAGCCATAAAATATCAAAACCATGTGGTTCACAGGCCCGTAACCAGAGGGGGCGCAGGGAAGCGAAGCCCCTCCTACAAAATTATTCGCCCACCCTGGAAAAATGTGTTAAGCACAGGTCAAAACTATTGGAAATAGTTTAAAAAATTTGGGCCACTCTCAGAAAACTCGTCACCACCCCTGGTGTCCCAAGATGGTTCGTCACCAACGATATCAGTCGCACAAGACCAGGTCAAGCTTTACAGCATGATATGAACGATTAAGTCATAATTTCAAACTCCTCAATATCTTTAGGTGAGAATAAAAAACACGAAGTTATGGGAAAGTTCTAGCTATCTGTTATGGACGCTCACCCCTCGCTACGACATTGATGCGGAATATGGTTGCTTGGCAACACATGAATCTTTGGAAAAAGCCGAAACGGCTGCGAGGACGTTAAGTAAGTACAACCTTGCTATGAATTTTGTGCAAATACAATAAACGGTAACATGAATCGTCGCAGTTGCGCATTGGACATAACTGCTTGAAGCAAAGGCAAGTAAGGGCGTGGAAAAGTGAGGGAGATTGAGTTTGCAATACCTCCCAAAATTTTGTAAAGGGTATGATTGAAACAGTCATATCAAAATAAAAATGTCCACAGCAGCATGTCATGCTAAGTCGCACTATGCTTTCATCCAAATCACATCTTTTCTGGGTTTAAGTTATATGATATTTAAAGCAGTGATTCTTAACCTTTTTTTCTAACACACCTCCCTTAAGTGATCGTCCTTTATTTCAAGCCCCCAGACTTCAAATAATCTGTAAAACAAATGCAGTTATTGGTAAATTTAATGATAAAATTTTTAATGTTGTAGGGTGCGTAAGGTGCTTCCCCCTGGAAATTTATTGACGCTAACGTGGGAGGGCGCATTCTCCCGATTAAGAACCACTGATTCAAATATCATATAATTTAAACCCAGAAAAGATATGATTTGGATGAATGCTACGTATTGCATGCAAATCATGAGGTCATAGCCCATAGGTGCGAAACGAAAGTTGCGCACTTTTTCAGGGTTGCGGAGTCGGAGTCGTAAGTAGTCCAGAGGTTTTTGGGTGGAGTCGGATAAAAAATCCGACTCCGCAAGTCCAATTGAATAATTTTCCTTGCACTCCTAAGTTAGGAATCCTAACTCGTGCCTGTTGAAATAGTACAATTTCTTTTTAAATTTTTTTGAAACAGAGAATTGTTGCTGTGTACCACGATTTCCATTGATTGATAGTAGGTACAAAATTGTTGACAGCCAAACTTCATTTATGTCATGCTAAGGAGTCAGAGTCGGAAATTTGGAAAGGCCGGAGTTGGAAACTTTGGACAGGTCGGAGTTGGAGTCGGACATTTTACCTCCGACTCCGCAAACCCTGCTCCTGTTGACGAGGTGTCACTCAAGATCTGAAATGTGCCGGTAGAGTTACAGAGGTTCTACTGAAGCCCTAGCCTCGTTGCATTCTATGCATCTCTTTTTCAGCTGCCTTGGTTCGATTGGATTTCCTTACGACCCACAACGGGCAGAGGTTATGGCAGTGCATATTCAAGAAAGCACGCTTAATCGAATAAAATAGCCACGCTAAATCAAATAATTTCCAAGACGTACAATAAAGTCAGGCAAGCTGGTATTAGAATATTCAACGTTTCATTTTTTGAGTTGAAACGCTGTTACCACCGAAACAGGTATTACACTGCTGTCAGAAGTTTGAAGAGTAGCCTTTGCACAAAACATCTCAATACATAGGCGTACCCAGGGGGGGGCAAAGGGGCCATTCCCCCCACAACATTTTTTAGAAAATATACTCATTTTGTGCTTTGAGAGGCGTTTTTCCAAACAAAATAATGTTATTCGCCTGAGATCAAACATTTTGGCCCCCCCAAATTTTTGGGCTGGCTACGCCACTGTCTCAGTAACACTTTACTTAACTAAACTGACCAGACCGGACAGTGAAAAAAGTTCGATTTCTTTGTCAAATTTCTGCAGTAGGAATGAAGGGAACAAGTTCAATCCACCAACTCAGTTAAACTGTAATTACAGTACTGTAAGTAATTGCGCAGCGCGTAAACAAAGCTGCCCAGCGCGCCACCAAATTTTCCAGTTGTTTTGTTGTCTCTGTGTAGCGTGGAGAGTCTTCTTGCATAAATCTAAACGATTACTTGCATGCATCCAGGCCCGTAGCCAGGTTTTAATATTTGTGGGGAACAGGGCCGGCCTTAAGCCGATGCAACCGATGCGGTTGCATTGGGCCCGCGCCACGTGTTTGGATAGTAGTCCATTTTTGCCAAATACTCCTTGCGCTCAAATTCAGTAGAAACGGCTGATAAAATCTCATTGTTAGCAAACAATTCTCTCGTTAGAACGAACATTGACACAAAAGATGAAAGGTTAAGCCCGTAGACGTAGACCTTCTATTCGAGTCCGAAGACTGCAACAGTTGGCCATTCAACCATAGAAGCAAAAGTTGTTATATTTTGCATTTTTGCTTGGTCTGTACTGGACACTGAACCGTGACGGCCTGTCTAGGCAGTCGCCCAAAAGATGTTGAGTAGCATGAAACGCTAGTTATGCCAAAACGCTTGTTGATCCTGTTCTGAAAAAAATTGCACGCTGGGGCCTTCGCGTTGGGAAAAATGTCTAGTGCGCCAAACTTTATTTTCACTGTGCCCCCAAACTTTTTCATTTGTGATGGCCCTAATGTTATCATTATCGAAAACTGTGGGATCTTGCGTCTTGACCCAAACCACTTTCAGCAGCTAAGCGAGATTTTCCAATCGCTGAAAGCCCAGATATAAGATGTAGCAGGCAGGACTTTTTCAAGTTGTTATTTACAACGTAAATTATATCCAATGGAGAGGTGATGCAACTGAAATGGCTGGTGCACTCAGCTGGAAAAATTGGATATTTTGCTTCTTTGTAAACTTTTTTCAAGGTTTATATCGAGCTGTCCACATGTGGCCATTCAGTGGTGCAGAGCTGAGGGGGAAAGTGCCCCCCAAAAGTTTTGATTTGTCGAAAATTTGGGTGAAATTCCTGAAAATTCGGGTACAGAGGTTTCGACACGTTTTTTTACTATTGAGTTATCTGACTTTTTTCTTCGAAAAAAAACAACATTTTTTGTCCAGCGCAAGTGTGCGCATAACTGAGCACGAAAAATCCAGTTGTCACTTTCAGGCAAGTGTTCAATGGTTTGAAGCTGAGCAAAGACTAACGAAGGGTTGCTCGTTGGATCCAAGTCATCGCATTTATCATTTGCCGCTCCACCAAACTTTCGTTGTGTTTGGCTGTTTGCGAGTGTAAATAGATAAAAGAAACACTACTTCAAAATCCAGGTACATCAACGTTAAAGACGCCCTCAGCTCCTACAACATTAATGAAAGTTTCAGTGCTTCTTAACTAGGTAAGGCAAAAATTGTGAATGTCATCCAGCACACTCTTTCCTGCTCGTCATATTGGGCGGCTATATGCTTCTATTTGATCAATCAACCACGCGCATTGTATATTGCGTTTGGTACGTTTTTTCTACATTCTGTGACGTGATAGTTGTGAAATATTCTAGTTCGTGAAGAACAATTTGTATTGGTATCCAAGTCCATGCATTAAGAATAACTATAAAATTGGGCTTTTGGGGAACTTTCGGCGGATGTATGGTTTGTTCACTAGTGAAGCGTGTTTTTTTTCGCGTATTGCGTCATACAGAGTACAGTTGATCGTGCGTCCAGACCTTATCTTTATACAAGAATGCGTCTGCGCTTGTGGTTGCCGAAAGTGAGAAAGGTTAATCAGTTTATGTTAGCAACTTTCTCCACTTCGCTCATTCTTCGCAGGCATGTAGTCAGGTTTTAAGGTTTGGGGGAGAATACATTCAAGGAGACAATCTTTTTGTTTTTATTATATGTTTAAGACCAATTTTTCTGGACACAACAAAATTAGGGAGGGGCACAAAAAACTTGGGGGCCCTGCCCACGAATGCCTCGCCCCGTGGTTAGGGGCCTGGTCCTTCGAACGAAAGTGGCGCTCACTCTTACAAGAGTGAAGTATATTGCATTGTAGGTTCAGTTCGCTTGTTCGGTTTGATTGAGGTAACTACGTAACTTTCCACTTGCGCTCTCCGTTCAGATCTCCATTGCAGAGCTTCCTTTAGAATTTTCGGTTTAATTACGAGTCGTAGCGGTACACTGTCTAATGTCTGTAGCAGACACCTTATGGTCTGTACATTCATTCCCATAAAACAGCCAAAAAAGCTCAAGAAACAAAAAAACAGTACGTACTAAATCCGGTACGGCTACAAGAAAAACGTGACT
>Ga0210059_1008922_pt1 | contig 15732 bp, 9 predicted proteins | sample Ectturendosymbi2_FD_188042 | JGI IMG/M metagenome (GOLD analysis project Ga0210059, IMG submission 188042) | Ecteinascidia turbinata endosymbiont from Florida, USA - Sample 2 (SPAdes) (version 2) | ecosystem: Host-associated > Tunicates > Ascidians > Unclassified | place: Key West, Florida... | reverse complement strand
GGTAATTATGTTGGTATTACACTTCTAAAACTGAACTCAACACACTAATAGTTAGAAGAAAGGTGCAATCATATCTTATGTGGAGACAGGCACTGAACGCTAACCGTGCTAGGTGCTAGCCTAGTACTGCGCGAACGAGACCACGTACACTTCATAACGAGACGTCTTCCTGTCGAGGTGGCCAACGCATTGGCTCCTTCAGGGCGCTGACTCAGCAAATCATGTTCAGAACCAGACCGCTCGTTATCCATATATGGTAACGAGACAACGAAAAACTGACCATGTAAACGTAGTAAATGAAACTGAAGAAAACGAACAAGAGATGATTTTGATGGACTTACGGTTTTTCTTTTCGCTGAGTCATTACGGTTTCGCTGAGTCATTACGGTTTCGCTGAGTCATTACGGTTTCGCTGAGACATTACGGTTTCGCTGAGACATTACGGTTTCGCTGAGTCATTACGGTCCAAAATAGCTTAAAAGCATCTGTTTTCGGATATCTTTTTATGACTGGAAAAGACATTGTGTCCGAATTGACTTAAAATTTCAAACAAAAATTCGGTAAATGACCGAACAACACCCGGTATCGAGTTGCACTTGCTCTCCCGCACCTGACCATCACGGCCTGCGTGAGCAGATTACACAGCTGCGAGTGTGTTCAACCAAGCAACACATCTTGACAGATCAACCAATTCATTGACAACATAGTGGAGCAACAGTACAAGTGTTGCTTTATAAGCATTCGTTTTATACAGAAAATTCCAGCAGACGTGACTGTCTTCTCCAGCCAACTACTGGTAGTAGTTTTGTTTATTTCACCTTCTTTTGATCTCACGTTTTAACTATCTTCACAAGTTTTTCCGGACTTGAAAAGTCTGAATATAAAATTGACAAATTAAAAACCGGAAGTTTAAATCGCAGGGAACTTTTCACTAGGCATCAGGTCTTCGCATAAACTGGACGCACACACAAACCTTTTGTGCGACGGGAATCTTGCGCTGAGTTTGACGATGGCATTGATCGCATAGGACTTTGTGACGCTGTTTGTCAACGACGTCTCCAGCATCTTTTTGAGCAAAGTCAAGACTTGCTTCTCAGTGACCTGAAAAGCGCAACGTGTCAGGGGTTGTCGACTCTCTGTGACGTCACACTAATCATTAAGCCATCTTCTGGACAGCTGATGAAGCCAAACGCCATCAATGCAAATACCTGCACGGGCTCCTCGTCCTCACAGTGCCCGGACACGAGATCGTCGCCGTATTCTCCCAGACACCAAGAAGCAACCTGCAACACATCTCAATGTACATGATCGGATCCAGACAACATATGAATCTATACAATGACACTTGAGTGCCTGCTCACGTATAACTTAACATGGGGCGCTTGAGGGGCAGTACCTGGGACAGGGGTTGGATGGAGAGGTCGTTGGCATCGATCACAGCTTTGTACAGGCGCCCGGCAGCGTATGAGTGCATTTTGTCGTTTGCAGACAGCAGGTGGATCAGGGTTGGGACGGCGTCGTCTCGAACGTAATTCCCAGCCTGAACGAAAACAACAACCAGGTCGTTCGTTGTATCGCAAGGGTCTCTCTAACTTGCATCTGCGTTTTTTCTTCCGGGAGGAAGTAGAGGTTTTTTTCCGGTGGTACCAACAGTGGTGAAATGTCGAAACTAAGAGAAAAACATGTTTCTATGGAAATGTCAGTGGGAAAATAAAAAATTTTAAAACCTGGGGGACCAAGGGCTTCCCCCTTTTCCCACGTCCATGCGAGTACGGTTCTGTCAAGCGGTTTGGCTTTTCGTGGCAAGTGGATCTGCATTACACGTGGGTCTAAGGCAGTGCTTCCCAACCTTTTTCAGCATGCGACCAAGTTTTACTGACAATCTTTGTGGAGCTCAATATGAGATGCCGCGGTAAAACCAACGTCAAAAATATTGAGATGTGAGATACAAAGAAAATGTGAATACATGTTATTTGCTGTTAATAGAAGACAGACGCGGACCAAAGTCGAAGCAGTTTTTGCATGAATGTGCTGAAAATTAAGATAATCGACATCTCACTGCTCGCGACAAGTTTCGAGTTGATGCATTTAAAGATTCACTGAGTGCTGAACGCAAAAAGCTATACAAGTTTTAATGGAAGGTTTATACTTCCTTCAAATTCTGTTGGCTCTACACCAGCAAGATTCGGCATCTTGGACTGCACAACTTGCAGGCGGTCTCACGTATGTTAGGGTGTCCGGTGCGCAAAACTCACATGTGCAGAGAGGCACCGTGGTCGACACTCCAGTAGAAGCTGTCGCCTTATTGCACCGTAAATGAATCGACCACGAAAAACATTCAATCCATATCGACTTACCGCGCAAAGCTAATACAACTTGTTTTCACTAATGCAAAAATTAAAAATCTCGTTTGCCGCCGGAAATTGTCATGGCAACTGTTGCAACTTGATCCGTGCTGCAGATCTGCATTCTTCAACCCCTGTTGTTTTAAGGTTGCTGTGGGAATGTAAATTTTATGCTGCTAACACAGACTGGCAGGCAACAGTGCGTCCCGGCAAACTTACTGTGGTGAGGACCTTGAGCATCGTGTCGATGTGCCACTTGGTGTTGGGCGCGAACTTCTCAGCAGCAACGAAAATTCCCGACGAACAATCAGATTTGAATTCCACGCCGCACCTGAACGACGATAAAGTTCAATCAGCATGAACGGCCTGATCCGGTGGTGCTCAAGATTTATCCACAAACAGCTTCCGTAAACATTATTTCGTCATAACAGCAAACCCAGCCAAACAAGAGTTTAATACACTGCGTATTTATCAGATCTCTGTATAAAGGACATAACTTTGCGTGCACCGTTTGACCAACCTACAGGTAGTGAACCATTCCTTTGAAGAAGTTAAGTTTGGACACAGTTGAAGTCGTGCTCTGTCCAGTGGTTCTCAACCTTTTTTAGTGATGTAAACTTTTGAGCATATTTTGTCTATTAAGTACCACTTAATTCTAATCATGAGCACAATAATTAGAAAGGTACCTATAATTATTGTACTTTTACGTTAAAATTTCATTATGAGGGCGCTTAACAATTCGTGCACCCGTTGGGAGTACCTTTACAGTTTACATAACCCCATTTGAGTACCACTTGGTCTAGTCACGACCTACAGCATGTACGGTTATGTTGGTCTGTCTGTGTAATCTGTGTATGAACAGCCCAAGTTAAGGTAAAATGAGATTTGCCGGACGAATTTTTCGAATTACATTATTCACTTCTTTTTAAATTTGAGTTGACAAATTAACTTTCGTTCCACTGAGTTTTCCTCCGCAACTTCCAAATTCTTGCCACGCGATGTAAAAATTATGAACCTTACTTTAATAACGACCTCAGCAAAAAACGTTACTGTTCGTGGCAATACAGTATAAGACAACTCAGAACAAAAACGTTTCATTCGCTATAAATTTGATAAAAGAGCAACAAAACATACAATACGACAAATCTGCAAGCGCAAAACCATTATACATGACTAAAATTGGAACGCACCTTTCGAGAAACCCAAGGAGTTCTCTCATCGTTCCGCGGACATTTTGACTGTTGATCAGAGAAAAACATAATTCCATCGCTCGCCTTGTAAAAAAGAAAACAAAAATAAAGTGAGGCGATTGGACATACTTTTGAAGTTTGGGGAAAAGCGCAACTGGGAAAATTGGGATGCTGAGATTTTTTTTATCTTCCCAACCACCCCTTCTTTTAAGCTAGCCTCACAACCATTGCTAAATTTCGAGTGGTTCTGATGACGATTATGATATCACGGAACAACTGACAAAACACTCTCTTGAAATAAGGGCAATGAAAGTAGCGAATGTACGCCCCCCAGTGACAATAACGTAACGGTGCTTCTAGAACATTTTCACGGACGAAAGACACAGTTGAGTGGGACGCATTGGGTTTGTTGGTTCAAGCGTGGAAACGAAAAATTCTATTTTGACTCATTCGGATTGCCCCCGCCAACTGAATTGAACAACTATCTCGGTGGTGATGTGTTCTATCCAACCGAGCAAATTCAGCCGAGACAAGAAGTGTTTTGTGGTCATTTGTGTCTTTTTGTTCTGAAAGAGATGCAAAAAGGAAAGCAACTCCAAGAAATAATCAACAATTTTTGGTGATATAACAAATGCCAGTTGATAAATTCGGACGAAGTCCAAAGACAACAAGTCAAAATGTAACCAATGTGAGTGGGGTTTCACATGAATATTTGAACAACAACTTTTTGCGAAAAGGCCAAGCCATTGACATGTCCGGGCAAAACATTTTGAATCTTGGCTCGCCGCGTGATCCAATGGACGCAGTGAGGAAGAAATATGTCAATGAAAAATTTTTTAAAAGAAATGATCCGATCGATATGCAGAATAAATTGGTTAAAAATCTTTTGCCTCCAATTGATGAAGGCGATGCGGCAAATAAATCTTACGTTGATTCAAAAAGTGTTGGTGGAAGCGATTTAAACATGAGTGGTCATTTTCAGTTGGCGCATTTCAACTTAATACCACGTTCAGCACAGAAAGGAACTGCGAGAGGTGTGCATCAATCAACAGGTTCGAATGGCGGCTCAACTTTTCGTTTGAACATCAAATTTTATTTATTTAAAAATGTTAAAATAATTGTTAAATCGTGACCATTATCTGTTTATTTTCAAAACACTTGCAAAACACCATCTAAAGCTCAGACATGAAGTTGTGCCTCCAACATGGCACTCGGCAAACGCACAGCAGCCCCAGATACATCAACGATCCTGGTCTGCAGCTAAGCTTCGCGTACATCGTTGTGGTATCTGCCACAGTGGGAATTAATATTTCAATAGAAGGTTAGCTTTAGTTTATAGTGCAGCCGCAGACACCGGTTTAAATATAGCGTAGTTCCGATGTTTCATTAGAATACTTTCGTTATGCGTCATGGCCCGCACGGTGAGGTTTGTGGGTAAAACTCGGTCAACTGTGACGAAATAGGAGCGACTTGAGTACCGCAGTGCTAGGCTCGCCCACTACAGCTAAAGTATTTGTCACTCACCAGGATTGGTAGAAAAGTTGGTCAAAATGAAAAGGTCGCGATTTCTTGAATATCTCAGTTAATCTACTATCCATTAGGAACTTCTTACAAGCAGACAAGCTGTGTGTCATACTCTGAATGAAGATGCTGGACTGCAGATAGTCCCAAGCGAACTTAAACAAGGAAATAAAAGCTCTTGAGCTTACAAACAGTAGCACAGGGGTCTAAGCCTGATTTACTCCTATATACGCTGAATGTCCAAGTACACAGTTTATTCATTCAAGCTCATTGGATTGGAAAATGTATGCTATGCGTGAATTACCGAAGTGTCTTGAAGGATACACTAACATCATGAATTACCAATGACAGTAAAAACGATTTGTTGAAGTACCGCGAATCTGTGCACTAGAAATCGCCCAACCTCAAAATGGAAGTGTCCGGATCCTTCAAGCAATCCAATATGGTTGTGCGATGCCTCTGAACTGCAGTCATGTCGGTTTGGACAGTTTTCAACAAGGAATTCAAGGCAACATATCTAGGACAATAAAAATACTCTAATTTTTGTGTGGAGAATTAAACTCTCTGTAACATAACATATCTTCACGCAGAAAATCATTTCATGACACCTGATTTTTACTTATTGGATGAAGTTTTGTTGTTGCAATACGTAATAACACGCTTTGTTCCTTTGGTAATACACCAACACAAAATTTCTTCCCCTCATACGCCCCCACCCTCTTAATCGTGGCCTCAGTTTTATCATCATAAACGTTCTAGTCACAAATCAAACCAAGTAAGCCGTGAACCTGCGCAAACCCGAATGAGAAACGTACCAAACAGCGATGGCCTTCATCACAGTACCATGCAAGAGCAAGGTTAGACGCTTGATTAACTGCGGCCATGCAAAGCACAAACGAATGCTAAAAAGTTCCAACATTTCGAAAGCAGCCCATCGTTCACAGCACAAGGCACCTTTCTTAAATGCATACCGTATATTCTTATCGCTGTTCAACAAGAATCTTCCTAAGATGTTGACCGCGAGTACCTGCATGAGAGTTTATTCTTAAGTGAACAAGCGGTTGAAATCACTGCAGTGATTTTTTTAAAGAATAACATCAGCATCGAACATTCAACAAGAAAAGTACGCAAAAGCATAACATGCAGATAAGGGCGAAATTCCGACTGCACATATCCACAACGGCAAAAGCAGCTGAATATGCTTGCGAAGTGTTTCACTAGGAAATCAATTTCGCATCACTAACACATCTTCCGTCTTTACTCAAACAGGTTTCGCCCTTCTGGCGAATCATCACCGAAATGTGGATATGTGCAGTCGGAATAATCGCGAAGTTATGAAACCAGAGCATGACAGGAAGATTTCTCGAAAGCTCAACAACACATAAAACAAAGTACATGGATGCAGGAAATCAATGTACTTGCCCGCAAACCACTCTCCGACTTAATGTCCATGATTGTTAGCACAGTTTCATAAAGAATAGCGTTTCCAACATTTTTGTTTGTTTCAGTGTTGGTTGCTACTTGCGCAAGGATATCATTCATGACTTCACTCGACTCCCCATCGTTCTGCCCCAGGATTCGCAGTAACCGTAGAATCCTCACCTGGACCAGTATCACATGCAAGAAACAGGCATCTACTGGGCAAATGAGTTAATGAATCTACTTGCTCATTACAGTTCAAACTGTTGTAACCCTAATATAACAGACTTTCACATCGTTACGTAACTCATTGCAATTTAGTTACCCCTACTCAAGGTATCAAGGTGACAAATAAGCACCCATCAATAGTCCCTCTCCTACCTTCCCAACAACACACATTTTTTATTTCCAATAACACACACAAGTTACAACACACATGTTAACTTCCCAACAACACACATGTTAACTTCTCAACAACACACAAGTTACAACACACATGTTAACTTCCCAACAACACACATGTTAACTTCTCAACAACACACAAGTTACAACACACATGTTAACTTCCCAACAACACACAAGTTAACTTCTCAACAACACACAGGTGAACTTCTCAATAACACACATTTTTACCTTCCGACAACACACATGTTAACTTCCCAACAACACACAAGTTAACTTCTCAACAACACACAGGTGAACTTCTCAATAACACACATTTTTACCTTCCGACAACACACAAGTGAACTTCCCAATAACACACATTTTTACCTTCCAACAACACACAAGTTAATTTCCCAACAACACAAATGTTTATTTCCCAACAGCACACTTGTTAACTTCCCACGAACACACATGTTAACTTCCCAACAGCACACAAGTTATTTCCCAACAACACACATGTTAATTTCCCAAAATTGCCAGTCAGTAGGGTTGGGTTTTTGAAAAAACAGTATCAGTAATTAGCAAGCATTTTCTGAAGGGAGAGCAGATGAGTTGCAATGTACTTTTCATTTGTAAGTGCGTCAGACCAAGTGTTTGTGTGGAGTTGACAAACACTGAAGATATTGAATCCACTATAAACATTACAAGCCGAATACCATGAGACAACACTAGAAGTTATCAATACTTCAAACACAGATCAATGCCATACACTGCCTACAACATGACTTTACATTACAAATAAGATTAAACTCATTACCTGCAAAAATGGGTCGCTTATTCCATTCACATCATGTTCTGGCGAATATCCGGCCATTATAAGGTTTTTCAGTATTCGCACCAAGGTTGGAACAAGCTGAAAGCAACCACGTGTTCGAGAAAAATTCTACGTTAATCAAAACACATCACGATCAGCTCCAAATTTCCATACAAACAAACAAAGCAGTGCAAAGCAAAACCAAACAAAAACAACTATGCAGTTTTCTAGTTGAAGCCTTGAAGGTGACATACAAGCTAGATCTTATGCTGCTTTTCATCTGTGAAGATGTGCAGGGCAACTAAAAGGATAAGAAACGTCAATGTAACAACAAAAATAATGAAGTGAAAAAATCAAAAATCAAGAATCAAGAAAAACAATTAAAAATCAGTCCCTGGTCGGCTTCTTGGTCACAGAATAACCAGAAAAAAAAACATTTTGCATGAGAAGCATTAAAAACATCAATGTAGAAAGCATAGCAAGGACTAAATATCAACAAACATTTCTTATGATAGTGAAGTGAGATTTAGTTCTCATTTTGTCTTTGTTGACTATAAGCTACGCACAGAAATGTATCAAGTGTCTATGAAAATACGAACTGTGTTAACTTGGCTATTTAATAAAGCATGGGTGGCCAACCAGTCATAGACCAAGAATCCCATTTCTTGCTGCAAAGAGCCACATCATGCACATGGGCACACATGAACATCACCCCATGTCTTCCTCACTCACACACTTCAGGTATATTTATTGTAAATACCATACACCAACATGACAATAACAAAACTTTACAAGCCATTTATTGTTATGCATGTTATTTAGTGGGACTTCTGGTAATTACGCAAGAGCTGCACGAAACCTGGCAAAGCCGCATGCTGGCCGCCCCTGCAATAAAGGATCATCAAAGGACTGAGTGAAACTACAAAACCTTTTTTCAAGTGAGGATATTCAATTAGCAACCACAACTTCTGAGAATTCTGCACATGATGTTTAGTAAGTAGTAGAAACAAAATACCAAACCCTCCCATTTATAAGCCATTAAACCAAATAGAAGCTGCCGCCTGAGCCACAACAACATTTGGATGTTAAAGTTAGTTGGATTTAGTAGTTCAGGCACAACTTTTTCAGTTTTTGAAATTCTTTGTAATGGATGTTTTGTTGGGTACAGCAACTTTTTTTGCCCAACAAATATACTGTTGCACATTGTTATAATAACATTTAGTAAAAATATGTTTAGTAAGTAATTAACATGTACAATAAGCACTTGTACAGTAACAGTAAGTAATGTTTAGTAATTAACAAAGAACGTTTTGGTGCATTACATGATTAAATTCTGACGAACTAAAACACAAAATTCAATGGATTTTGCAAACATGTGTGACTCTATGATTAGAATCACTAAAAACATATGTGGTGCCACTTCTATGATCACAAATAATGTGTAATGTCACATTTATAACCATCATCAAAAACTGTATGTGAAGCCACATCTATGATCTGATCACTAACCACATGTGTGATGCCACATCTGTGATCACTAAGCGAGTTAGATTAGTAGGTTTGAGTAGTTTTCAAACATTGGTGTCAACCAGTTAGATGTTTTAGTAACAATATTTATTTGAGGAAACGTTTTTCTAATTTTATAAGTCACAGTTACTTTTTGTCACAGCTGGTGTTCTTGATGTCAGTCAGTTAAATAAGATGTTCTGAGACATTGTTTGTTTTCTCTGCTGATGCTTTAGCCTTTCAGCTTTTCACTCATAAGCTTTGCTTGCAATTTAAGACCGAGGATGCATAGTTTTACATGAAATCAACTTCCTATCAAAAATTTGCTGATCGATTCTTTGCTTAGCCTCACTGTGAAGAGTACATACTTGAAACACATGTGTGATATCACATATCTATGGTTACTCAACACATGTGTGATGCCACATCTACAGCATGCTCACTGAAAAACATGCGATGCCTCATGTATGGCCATTAAAAACATGTGTGATGCCGCATCTATGAAAAAGGTAATATTTTGTTCAAAATAAGTTAAAAGCCGCCTCTGAATATGACTGTGCATAATGCCATAAGGACACCATACACAGTTGCAATCAACAAACAATTTGCACGAGTGTGTTCTCCAGCAGGTCATGTCTTGCATACTGCAACCTTAAACAATGTACATTTCAGAACTTTATGCAGAGTATTAATCTTGAGCAACACAGCAATAGTCACATTGTACACAGGAGGTGAGGAACTTTTCAAATCAAACAACGTTATTCCCAATCCACAAATTTTAACAATGCCTAAAATAACAAGTTTGGCAGAAATAAGTAGCTGCATTAACTAGTTCGATCACATGTAAGAGCTGGCAAGGACAACATGAACAACTTCACACATCAACTGAATGTTTGCTCAACACTTGCACCGCTTCCAAGACATTAATGACAAACGAAATTGCTATCTAACATAACAGAATGAGTTTTTAATGTGTTACAGTTAGGGTCGGGCATTAGGAATACAAATCCAGAAGCATTTGGATCCTACACTATCCGAATCCAAAATGATAATTTAAACCGGGTAATTGGATACGGCTTAGATCTTCCACAACATCAGTGGGGTATTTGGTTCCACCACATGAAAGTTAATGCACACAGACATTTTTCAGTCAATTCACGTACGTTTTTCTCTTGTACTGTGTGGAAACAGCACTAAGTATGCACACACACAGACATTTTTTCAGTCTACTCCCTGCGTTTTTCTCTTGCACCATGTGGACAAGTGGAAACTTATTGTGCATACACTGACATTTTGCAGTTCACCACATAAGCTTTTTTGAAACACCAACATGCGCAGTGATTTCTGCAGTTACTTAACCAACTACATGCATATGTAAGTCATTCAATGCATTGCTTTCTTCATGTTTTTAAATTAGTTGTAGTCATTTTGTTAACCTGTCAGCTAGAAAAGTGCCTGGATAAAAGGAAACTGCAAATGAGCAGTTGCCTTTGCTTGCACAAATGGCTTGAAACAATATTTGTTCAACTTGCCACATCAGCTTCATCTAAAAGATCTTTATCCAGTGCATAATTAACTACCACCAAGTTGTGATCATGGTTAACATGCAGACATTTGGAAAACCTTAATGTATTGCACTACATCAGCGGCGCATTGCTTCACTGTCATTACAGGCCCCCTTGTGCCGCAGGTACTCAGCAGTAACGTTGATCAAACATTAGAGGCTGCCACTGCAGGTTTCTAATGCGAGTGTTTTGGATCAGGCAACAGCATTTTCCTTCTAACATTACATTGTGTATGGCTATTACAAAACAATGGATGATTACAAAACAATCACATCGCTCCACATGCATGCTACCTGACACGGTTGGTATCTGTAGCTTGACAACAAACCAAACACGAAGATTTCATGAACTATGGGATATAAAAATGCTTCTAGATCAGGGGCGCATCCAGGGTATCTGTTTAGCTGTCATGACACCCCCAACCAAAAAAATTTTTTTCGAGTGCAATCTACTAGACTGGCCAATCCGTTTGAGCCGTTGAACAGCTCTCTAGCGCAATCGGCGGAGGAGCTAGGGCGTTGGTAAGGCAACCGAAAACTGTTGTTTTTTATGCGAAAATCACCAAATCCACCCAACGCCAAGGTGTTAAATTGTTGAAACGTAAATTGGAAGTTGTTGCGGGCCCATGCATTACATGTTATCTTAAATGTGCATGCTGCGTGTGTGATGTAACAAATGCCCATGTTAGTAGTGGAACATTTCCTGCACTTGTGACCAATTTTCTGCATGTTTTGGACTATACATTGCAGTTGGGAACGCATTTATATCTCACAGCTGCAGTGTACAAAGATTTGCAGAACCGCAGAATATAGAAATGCCTCAAGAAGTTATAAAAATCTCTTGGTGCTGATACAGCTGGACGCTGTACATAAAGACTAACTTAGTTAACTATGCAATTAAGCGACTTGAGTTTACAAATGAAAAAAAACATTTTCATTCAAATATCCGGTTAATGCGAATAACCGTACTATTTTCTTCTATGAGTAGTATCGGTTTGGAATTCTGGAATCTATGCAATAAAGCAGTTTATGTGTTTAACTGGTATGAAATTTTAGCCTAAGTCGTTTGTAGTTGCACTAGGCCACTAGCCATTGGATTTAAGAGGACACCTAATAAGCCAAGAAAAATAAGTTTTCTTCTAAAAAGTATTATCAAAATCTGGCCTTTGCTGGCATAACCACTTTTTCCTGGCAAAAATGCACCACTGCACTAAGATTTCAAAACTTGTTGTTCAATGTTGCAAAAATGTTTTGTTTATGTGATAAAATGATTATTTGTTGATTTCCAGTGCTGGATTAAGGAAAGTGCACTATGTGGGCCTCGTTTTTTGAGTGAACGGCGTTTTTTTTGTTTTTAGTAATTCTCAGGTGCAATGCATTGTAGGAAAAAACAGAATAGGATTCGATATTCTGGATTCGGTTATTCTGAAACAGTGAACTATTCTGAAATGCCCATCCCTAGTTACAGTATGTCTCATTCACTGTTTGAAGCAATATTGCAAATAGGTTGTGTATCTAAAAGGAGGGACAAGCATTTCACAGGTTAATTGTTAATTCAATAGGAAAGTGGCAGACCCACTGATGCATAAATGTGGGAACGAAAATTCACATGAGTAAAAAAATTTATTCATCAATACACAACGTGATGAGTCACCTATGAACAATGCAAACTGCGTCAAACACTGTGCAATCCTTTAGCAAAAAAATGAGATATTGCTCTCATCAAGCAGCATACTCTTTTAACTGCATTTCACATCACAAGCAAGAAAAACTTTTATTTACCTTCTTAAAGTTGTCTCTCACTGAGGTGTTTCTTCTACACATTTCTGTGATTAGTGCAACAGCAGCTAGCATTACACCTGAAAACACATTCTTTTATTATACTTGCAGTAGCAATTTAACTGATGCATACTTATTAGTTCAATTATAAAGACAGACTCTGCTCTTCAATCACTAACAAAATGTTTATGTCACTGAAGTGATGTGGCTCATGAGCTGATCCAGGAAAATTTAAATGACTATCAAATAGGCCTAACAGCAACGGATTGTATGCCCGGTTATGTATAATGGCAAAGGGTGCAAGTTGCCTGAACCACTGATATATTTAACACAATAGCATCTGACAAAATGAATTACATGCAATATGTTTCATGTGTTGCAGCCAGTGGCCCAACTATATGAACAAGTACATATGCTCTGGAATCAACACATTGTAAGATTAATTGCTCATTGAGCCATCCTGCTGGGCAAAAACTGTTCACATGTTCACACTGCGTTTGTATGTATCACGTGACTTAACAGTCACACCTTGTGCTGAATGCGTTTTTCTGTTTGCTTTTCTATGTGTGCAGTTACGACCTCGCACAATCTTGCATGGGCTCCTTTTTTTGAGCAGTGTAGTGAGCAAGTTGTTGTCTGACTGGCCAATCGACTGTTTTCTACGATATCTTTGTCTCTTCATTGTGGTAATGACAAGTTACCAATTGTGTTAATGGTCGGTAAATGTTGCTGTTATGCATTATTAACACTTTGACGACTGGTAGGATTTGGGGATTCTCATGTCAAAACAACCAGATCGCACGTGGCTTTGCACACGTAACTCAGGTGCCGAAAGCGGTAGAAAGCTTTTCAAAGGCTAAAATGACGTGGCAAGTCTTCTAGTCTGCACTCAAAAAAAAAATTTTTGGTTGGGGGTGCAGATTTTTTGTGAGCGACATCATAAGTGGATGACTTTTAGGCCACCTTGGCCCACTTTACCTGGCCCAGGGTGCCAACCGTTAGGTGGTAGTATTTTGCTGAAGTTTTTGTTGGAAACTAGGCTACAATCTGAGTCTTTTGATACTTTGGATGACCTGCTAGGGTTTCAGGTTCAAAAGTTATGATCTAAAGCAATAAAAATATTTGACTAATAAGATACTTCATTAATTTGTTTATTTTAGATCATAACTTTTGAACCAGAAACGCTAGAAAGTCGCTCAAAGGCTCGAAAACACTTAGACTCGAGCCTAGTTTCCCATGAAAACTTCAGTGAAACACTTTGGCCTAGGGGTTGCGCCCTAGGCCACGGAACACGAGCCAAAATGACCCCAAAACTATTGACAATAAATTGTACAGTGTCACCTTTCACATCCCCTGCCTGCGTCGTGTCTCAAGCAGCTGCGAGCCTGGGTAGTGCCCTCGCCCTTTCATACTACAGAGTGAATGAGATTGACCGAGTGAGTATACATGTTTTCAGAGCAAGACACATCAACAAAGTGGTGCTGTGACCAGGATCATTTCGTTGCGATTGGAAAACCCAAGTGGCAAGTGTGCAAAGCTTCAGACTGTGGCAGCAAGCAACAATAGAGATCACATGCCGTGCTTACTCTATTATTGCAACTCACGCATGTGTTAGGTACAGCTGAAGCTGCGATGATCTTGAAAGTGTCTTTTCAACACCCGTTTCAAAGATGTAGATGAATTCTAGGTGGACATAAGCTAAATCCAGCAGATGTCAAAACTGTTCTCATAACGGTACTTTGAAAAAGTTTTCCTTTGACAATCAAGCAACATTTTGAATTGTTATGCTTGCGTTCTTGTGTAAGATCTGCATCTAGGTATCACTATTGCTTTTTTCCATTTTGGCATGGGTGTCGGAACCTACACTGCGATGCATGCAGGTGCGGGCATGGGTTGAACTTGCTGTTGGGGCGGGAGCTGTTTGTATTTGGTGCTGCTGCATGTGGGATAAGAAGTTCTTTATGCGGGTAACTGAGTGTTGAGCCAAAGCACATGAACTTAATGAGCTCAAAATTACAAAACATGTGGATGTACTGAAGTCATTTGCCAGCATTGTGCTTAGGACAATAGGCCTCCAGCAATTATAACATTATGAAGTAACAACCCAATATTGCAAAACATTAGCTCAGACTCGTGCCATGTGGTGGGCAAGTGAACATTTTCCAATGCTACCGTCATTCTTGTGAGGAATAATTCAGTCTAGCAGCCCTTGTAAATGGATAAGACAGCACTTAATGCACAGCTAGTCACAACTGGACTGAAATGAGTTTTATCTCACCTCAAATCTGTTGACTACGAAAGATCAGAAAGTTTTGGTTGCCAATAAGAAAATGAGCAGGTTGATTTTGCTGATTGTTAGACTTGTCTTCAGGCATTATGGGTAGAGCAACTTTTTGCAACGTTTTTTACAGCTTCCTAAATACTCAAAATTTATGTTGAGTGATGTTTTAAGCTGGTTTAAAGAATTGTATATTGCATCTTTTTTCTTTGTTACATGCAACTTTTGTTAACACTTTAAAAGCTGGCATACGATATATTCGTACTTCGATTTCGGCCTAAAAATAGCAGTTTTCGGTTGGCTTACCAACGCCATAGCTCCACTGCTGATTATGCTAGAGAGCTGTTCAATTCATCTCAATTATGGTGTAATTTCAGGAAGTCATGCCTGCAGAGATTCCGGGTGGCATATAATTTTGGTTGCAGAGCTCTATACAACCTGCCCTGGAGAGCGAGTGTTAGTAGCCACCAAGTTCAATGTAACATTCCTACCTTTGAGGCTCTACTATGTAAATACAAGTACCTGTTTCTCGAAAGATGCAGAAAATCTAGCAACGTATGGTTACGTGCTTTGATGCAGTCAGATTGTTTGTACTCGTCACTATTCTTTGAACACTATAATCGCATTTTACTCTGAGATTGAGTGATCGAACTTTGCAGTGTCCGTTTGATCGATGGCGTGCCAAGCCACAATGCTTTCACATTTTACCTAGACTAGTCCAATTTAGGAATTAGCGCCCTTCTCCGCAGTAGTGCTGTAACACGTGTTACGTGTTAGCTAGCAATAGTGTTAAGAATGTGTTTGTAACCCTATGGTTCTGTCTTCAGTGCAGCTGCAAACAGTGTCTGTAACCCTGTGATTCCGCCGGCTTCAATGCCTTGTACTACGTTCTGTTTTGTCTGTTTTTATCAACCTGCGTTCTGCAGAGTGTG
>Ga0210059_1008921_pt1 | contig 15732 bp, 9 predicted proteins | sample Ectturendosymbi2_FD_188042 | JGI IMG/M metagenome (GOLD analysis project Ga0210059, IMG submission 188042) | Ecteinascidia turbinata endosymbiont from Florida, USA - Sample 2 (SPAdes) (version 2) | ecosystem: Host-associated > Tunicates > Ascidians > Unclassified | place: Key West, Florida... | reverse complement strand
GGCTTCCGGCTTACTTAAAATTGTTTTAAGTAAGCCGGATTGCCGGTATTGTCGGTGATGGTGTTCTTGCTGCATGTTGGAAGACTGCCGTTGGCCATAAGCCGGATCGTAAGCCGTAACCGGATTCTGTGTGAAGCCGCCTTTAGTCCAGATCCGGTCCAAATCCTAAGCTTTTGAAATATTTTACAGTCCGGATCCATTCCAAATCCAAGCAAAATCGCCATAGTCCGGATCCAGTCCAATCCAAGCAGTGGCGTAACTAAGGGGGGCAAGGCGGGACATCTGCTCCCGGGCGCAGCATTTTGGGGGCGCCAAATTAAGGTCGGCATGTTACGCAGTAATTACGAGATTTCAAATGTCAGCGGATGTTATAAATTACGATTTACAAAATGTCAAATGCCCAGCGACTGCTACCAGTGATGGAGGAAACTTTTTATAGAAGTGGGTGGGCCTAGCGCCTGGTGTGAAGGGAACCATTTTAAAGTGGGGGGCCCAGGGCCTGGTAATGAAAATTAAATTTTTTAACAGAATTATCTCAGTCATGCATTTTTACACATTTGCTTGTCAGAAGTGGATGGGTCTGTGCCTACCCGGTCCACGGGTTCCTCCATCTATGACTGCTGCGCAGTTGCGAAATCTCGTCATGATCACCATGGTTCGCAAAGCGAGTAGTTACGAACCTTAGTGACGTTTTAAGACGGAACTTCTGTGTCCACAGTCAACGCCCGCATGCGTTTTTTCTTACGGCTGCGTCACAATGCTTTCAGTAAGCCAGGGTTGCAAACTTTCCGACTTCGCTCTCACTGTATAGTTGCGTCACAATGAGACGGAAAGCCAGCATTCGCAGTGCATGCTGTACGTTACTGCGCATGCTTCAGAGCAGCTATGAATCTGATGTTGAGGAAAATTTTGGAGCTTTGATGGTTTGCCAAACTTAATGCTGAAGTGGATTTGATGTGGTTCTGAAGGTAGCTATGATGATTTATACTTTAGAAAGCAAGGTGTAACTTTGGCCAATTTTATGCAGTGTTGTCAGAGGACTTTTTGCCTAGTGTTTGCACTTTTTTTTGCTAGTTGCTGCAATTCGAATGTATTGCCGCAGTTTGGAACATAGGCGTAGCCAGGGAGGGACCAAAGAGGTCATGGCAGGCGCGCAACCACCATTTGGGGCATTTGCACCCCCCGACATTTTCAAAACATTGCATAGCTATTTTGAAATTTGCAGAAACTTTCAAAGAATAAAGATGAAATTTTATATTCTAATTATTTTTAAGAAGTCTTATTGGCATTTTTCTTTGTCTTACTGATAAATTGTCTCCTTACAAGATTGGCTTGAGACGGGTTATCTGATCGAAAATTTCGTAAATGATTGGTATTTAACCACAAATATGCTGGATGTGTCAAAACTTGAGATATAATTTGAAATGTTGATAATTCTAAGCCATTATTTTGTCTATTTGTTCGTGTACTATTTTTTCTTAGACAGGCCTCAATTTGCCCTCACGAAACTTTGTAACATTAGGGCAGTGTTTTTCAACCGTGATTCCGCGGAACCTTTGGTTTCCGCGAGTGGCTGCCAGGGGTTCCGCCGAAAAAGACCGAAATTGCCTGGGACGAAATTCGCAACCACAGGTCTGTGCGGTTGCAGCAATATAGACACTTGGATCATTGCATAGGGTTCTATGAGCAACGCAAACATTTACGGAAGGTTCCGCTGCAGCAAAATGGTTGAAAACCACTGCATTAGGGTACTGTTGAACCGTGCAAATTGTTGAAACTTTCAAACTGATTAGACAAATCTTGACGCAAGAGTTAGTCCACGTCAAACCGCTTGTTCTTTTACAACCTTTTGATTATTTTTGTTAAGGGCAAAGCGGATCACCATTATTGACGTAGCCTAGTACATTTCTTTAAAAAATGTTGTTTAGCTGCATTTTCTTTCCGAAACCTGATAGCTTTTAACTAAATTTAGCGTGAGGGCTGTTTCACGTTTTAGTGTCTTTCTGGGTTGATCCCATGCAGTACCATGGCTTCGGAACAAGTTTTAGTAAAGTGACATATGAGTGCTAGTCAAGGGTTGAACGCACCGACCTACTAGACCACTTTGGCTCCAAATGACGCTTTACAAGACCCTAACTTTTGCAACCATTACAAGTCCTGAAAGCTCATAGCCTAACGTGCTTGTAAAACTTTCACACAATTTATGGATGCCAGAAAAAGCCGTTTTGCCCCAAATACACTTGATCGGTTATGCGCCAAAGACACAATACACCTTACCCGTTTTGACCGAAACGGCAGCATTCAAAGATCCCCTCACCCTTGACGTAAGCTGTCCCTCAAGTTTGGGATCTTCATTTGTGATAGAAATTCAAACACATGCCAGAAGAATAGAGCTAGAACGAATTTGCTAAACAAGACGAAAATTTGGCAGGTATACTACGGTAGTAGCCTATGCATCTGTCACACTAAAGTCATGACTACACTAGGTGAGTACGGAACCAGATGTTTGCATGAGGATACTAATTTTTACTCTGTCCTGGTCGTTCGGTCTGCATCTTGATTAAAACTGAAAAGTTCGTATTTTCCGAAATGTTGCGAAGATAACTTTTTTCTGTGTGTCAGGCTTATGCAGAATCGCATAGAAATATTTTCAACTGCAGCAAAACTGTTTGTATGACGTTTAAGGCTAAGAGTGCAAAAAGCACAGTCACCCCATTACTGACAAATGGGTGGTAAAAATTTAAAATCTGTTAACCACTACAAATATCTGGGAGCTGTACTGAACACGTTACAAAACGTTCTGTTAAGTAAGTTTCTGTAGCCAGGTGTCAAGCGAAATTTCTGACTTTTACGAAATTTCTGACCTACTGTATTATTGTTTGTCAGGTATTGTGCTTCTCAGAGTAAAGGAATATAGTTTGGCGATTACTTTTTGATGTGTGTTGTGTAAATTAAAACTCTTTGGTTAGATGTCAGATACCCATAACAAGCTGCAATACTGGAATAAGTAAAACTAGTGAAAAATATTGAACTTAATCTTAGACTTCAACTATTTTTCTTTTTCTAACTGTAACGTAAACCCTAACGCGACACACTTACCTAAGCACAGGGCCGGCCCTAGCACATGCGGGGCCCTATGCAAGACCTGGGAGCGGGGGCCAAAGCAAGACCTAGGCGCGGGGCCCCTCTGAGCAGTGATTTTATGACGTCATCGTGTTCAGTCAACCGTGTTACGATTGCGGGATAACCAGTGCCGGATTAACAATAGTAGCAAATGTAGCAATCGCTACGGGCCCCGTGCTTTTGGGGGCCCCGCAATCCTTTGTGTTAAACTTGTTCTTTATTATATGCAAGGGTGGATTTTGGAATTTAGGTGCCGCGACAAACTCTCGAAAAGGGGACCCTATATTTTACACATGCTATACAGAAATTTTACTTCCTGCAAGCAAGGTAAATTTTTCATTTTGTCTGGGAATTCGCTTCTTCGTGAAAGTCAGTAGAGAGCAGGGTTTCTCAACCGGGGCCCTCGGCCCCTCTTGGTGGCCACGGAGCGGTTCTCCCGGGGCCACGAGCAGAGGCCTTTGATAAAAGCTCTGCCGTTATATTGCAAAACCCAAAGCTAGGTATTTTTATTGATAAGTAGGGGGCCACAAGTGTTGAGAGTCTTTGGATGTGGGCCACAAATCATGAAAGTTTGAGAAACACTGGAATAGAGCATGAACGTCTGTGTGAAATAGGCACTGCCAGTATAATAAACAAGTTTGCTCTGGCAAAATCTAGAAAACGCAATCTTAAGCATTCGGTGTGCTACTTTTGAAAATCGACTTCGACACTTATACTGAAACTACACTGTCTAGATATAGCAGATATAAAGTTGTTGATGAGTCTGGAAACAATAATTAATAATCACTGTCTCTGTACTGTACCTATGAACTGTAGCTGTACAGCAATGAATTCCGTCTTGGTGAAAAGACAGGCATATGCGTTTTTGGTAATAATAATATGTAGCCCATCCAACGCCCTCTCAAAATACAGGAGAATCTCTCTGCATAACCACTGCCAAAATACACTGAAACCTCGCTTTACGACCACCTCGGTGTTCCGATGTAGCTGCGGTTTCTCAAAATGTGCTAGCGCTCACCAAGGTCAAACCTTAAAAAACACGCCCACAGAATTTGTGATTTAATACTGGTTCACTTGTTCAAAGGTATTTTTGACTTGGGGCCCCGCGCTGTTAATATGCTACAGACCCCGCGCCACCTTAATCCGGCGCTGGGTAGAGCGCAGATTTTACGTAAATGCATGAAATATGAATGTATAATTGTACTTCTGCCACGGCTTAATACATTCTTGCATTTACAAAAAGTCCATTCATCAAAGCAATGGCTTTGATTTTTACGACTATCCTTTTGCAGATTCGGTCTCTCTCATCTTTTCTCAGGAGACTTTTAACACAATTCTGAATCGCAAACAACATCTTAGTGTACGACCAGATGCTGGTGTAACTCAATAGAATTAACACACACATCTTTTATTGGACTCATGATAACCAACGTTCAAATATTCACAACACAACTTACAGTTTCTTTCGGTACAAGATCTCAGCTTTCCCTAGCTTTCTACCCACTGCTACTCTAAACACATTTATCAAATGGCTAGCCGTAAATGATGCATTCCTTTTTGGTAAGCATTGCGACTTTTTAGAGGGGATCGCCTGCTTGCGTACTGGAACGTCTTTTTTAGTACTACCTTCGTTTTTGTAGCACTCTCATTCAATTCGTTTCCAAACTTCGGGCCATCGGAAATCAATTAGTCACCAATTGGTTGACGTATTTCAATTTTTGCTTGTGTACCAGTGTGTCCCTCTTGACACTGGCTGCCGGAGCATTCCCTAGTTACACAGCACGAAATCTATTCGCTGTGGGCCTGATGGTCCCAGATTTTCCCTGCTGGGCGCCCCATCACAAGCGAGGACCAGTGTACGTCCAACCAACCCCTCTCCTATCACGAGATCAACGAGCATAGATCAGTACAACACGTACCTGGCCCTGCAGGCCTTCTGAGATCTTGTCGCTGATAACACTCAATATATAGGTATTTTGCAATTTCACAAAACATCACGGCATTTTTAGTAATAGCCGAAGCCGGCCGTTTATTTGAAATCATGACATCTGTTTTTTGCTTGTTTCGGCCCGATTCTATTGTTTCTCAGTTAGAGCGGCCTGTTTATTTTATTTGGTATTTGTAGTTCATTCATCACGCTCTGTCCTTATCATACACACTTTGTATACGTCATCGTAAGCTCGTTTGTAGCATTGCAGATGGTTGCACTGCATTGCGTAGCTTTGCGTTTGCTGTGCAAGTTGCTCTTTTCCTTTTTTCTCTATGTACAATGCCATCTTGCGCAAGAGTTCTTGTGACGTTGTTATTTGTTTCAATAGTTCGTCGATGACTTCTAGGTCTGGGTTATTGTCGGTCACTTGAGGTATTTCTGTGTCTTTCACCCCTGGTAACCATTGTTCAACTAGTGTATCAAGCATAGGCACTGCGTTGTATGCTTGTCTTAAGGTGAGCAAATGATTTACTTCCTGTGCTCTTTCTACACTAGCGTGGATTTCTTCGATTGTCAGATTTGCAAAGGTGGCTGAGGGTTTCCACACGTGCGTTAATTGTTGTTGGTTTGATGGCAAGTCATGCACATACAGTACGTAAATGTGGCTTCCATGAACTCGTAGTCACACATAGTGCATTATGCCATGACCAAAGTCACGCATCCGTAACTGCACTGTCGTCATTCTCCCTGTTCGTTCGCATAACCATTTGTAAATCATTCGTATGCCTTCTTGGGGATCTACTTGGTCAAATGGCTTCTGTAATTTGCTTCGATCTTCTATTCTTGTTGCTTTGAGCAGTGCATAAATGCTTGCTCCAGTGTTAGCATGTTCTTTTAACATTCTTATGTTATCCATCTGTAACACACAAGCATGCAATTAAATGGTTGCATTCTTTTTGCATGGTTCACGCGTAAATCTCCATTAACCTATGTACAGCTTTTGACTTTTCGTTTTGGCCACTACTTGGACCCTTTGTCCTTCGTAACAAATGAATATTTCACTTTTTAACTCTGGTTCATATTCGTTAACTTGGATTAGCTCTGTTAACCATTCTATGACTTTTTGTAAAGTTTCCGAGGTTTGTTCTGGGGTTACATATTTTTCTATTGCTTGGAACAACTTGTAATGCCCTAAAAATGCATGATACAAGTCTGCAAGTGACGTTACTTCATACATGATTTCTGTAAACACATACGCACACAAATAAAAATTTCACAGATTCATTTTTAGATAACAGTACATCGCTTCACAATAATATTTTCACCGATCGCATTCAAAGCTTGCATCGTTTTTGTTTACAAATGTTACTTTTTGCTATAATATTCGTACACACAGTTGTAACAATTTCTCTCGCTTGGTTACTGCGCTTCACTCCAACTCAGAGAGAGTGTCTTTCATCATTTTGACTGTGATGATTTCATGAGAACTTGACAATGAAGTTGGTTGCATTTCGGCAGTGTTCGATGTTACACTTTTGTCGTTATCGGTGTTTGGGGACGTAGCTCCCCAACACAGATATACACTGCAGCACTAACACGAGAATTGAGCACGTTTGCTAACGTTCGAGAGGAAATTTGCTCGTTCTGACGACAGCGTTCTTTGTTAACAATGAAATTTATATGGTGTTTCTGTATCTGGCAAAAATGAACAACCTACCCAAACACCATGGCGCGGGGCCCAATGCAGCTGCATCGGTTGCTTCGGCTTAAGGCCGGCCCTGCCTAAACACCACACTCCAATCCCTACTCATCAGTTATCTCAGCGTGTTTTATATGTAGAATGTTGCTCTGTGCATGCGCGTATGGTGTGAAGTCAGAAAGTTCGCTTGACACTGGTGGTTCAGCCTGCAACGCTAATGCAAAACGTTCTGTTTTTATTAACTAGCGTTGTGCAGAATGTGTGTGTTTGTATACTATGGACTTCGTGTCTGCGGGCAAAAATGCATTATTATTACATGTGACCGTTTGCGAAAAAGTTGTACCACGGTTGGATAAGTACAATGACGTCATCAAATGAAGTTTCATGAAAGTTGCCCACCCGAAATGAAGAACTGGTTGGGCCCCTGGGTCATGGCCCCCCAATTGAAGCAAATATGACGTCATTTTATGAATATTTCTTTAAATTCATGAGGGAAACGAGTACATGTCCTCGGACCCCCTAGAATGGTCCCTGGGACATGCCCCCGGAGCGCCTAGAATGGTCGTGCCTCCGGCACTTCCCCTAAAGTTGTTTTGTGACGTCACACGATTGTAACGAAACTTTGGCCCTCCCTCGGAAATTTTTTGCGTATGCCACTGAATCCAAGTCCACTCCGTTGCTCACCTCTGCTGGAGACCAGAGAGAGCTACTCAAACCTTAACCCTCTATAGATGCAGCTAGTCTATTAGATTCGACAAAAAAAATTCGTCGGTTTCAGATTTTGCCTTTTTTGTGGGTGACGTCATGAGGAGGGCAGTTTTATGTTTTTTAGGTCCTATTTATCGGGTCCTGGGCCCCTCAAATTTTAGTTGGAAACCAGAGATGAGCATTAGACTGGACTTGGATTGGACTGGATCTGAGCTATTGCAAATTTTGTTGAATTTGGATTGGATCCGGTGTCAAGCGAAATTTCTGACTTGCGAAATTTCTGACTTCACAACATGTACGCATGCACAGAGTAATATTCTACATAGCAAATACGCTGATAAAAGTGATTATTAGGGCTTAGGAATTCGTGTGTAGGTAAGCGTGTCGGGTTAGGGTTTGGGTTAGGGTGAGAAAAAGAAAAAAAAAAGAAAAAAACAAATTAAAAATGTTTTAATTTACACAACACACATCAAAAAAAAAAAAGACAACAAAACGTCCCGAACACCCGCGTTCACGTACGTATTATGGCCTCTGCATGTCGCCAGTAGTTACTGTAAGAATGGATGGCCAACTCATTGTCTGCGTCACGCGTGAGTGAGCCTTTACACGAACCTCGCAACAAGCAGGCAAAAGCATTGTCTTGTGTGCAATCTACGGTGTATGACAGGCATTTTTGCGCAGTTCTGTAGAACTTCTGCAAAAAATACTGCTTCGCGTTAGTTGCTGATAGGCATTTAGTCTATAAGAATAGTTCTTTCATTTGGTTTAATTATTAGATGTGCTACAAATCTGTTTTATGGGCGTTGTCATGGGGCTCTGCCTGCTATGGCTAATCAAGCCTATGCTCGAGTTTTTGAACTGTTCAGGATCGCTTTTATCCTTGTTTACTGGTTACACAGTATTTCTGTGGGATTTAAGTACAAATGTAAAAGCAGATAGTAGTAATATGCCTTTCATGTGAGATGATTTGTCTGCTCTCCCGAAAGAAGTACTGAAAAAGCTTGTTTTTGTTGACTTAAGGTAGATGAAATGCAGTCAAATATTGTCTTAGCCTTGCCTCAGATAAATTACGCCAGAATTGGCCAGCGACGTTGCAGCCAACTCAGTGCAAAAAATTACAGAGCAGTTTTAAGTTGGGCTTTTAATAATTCCAACGCACTGCCAGAAACTCATTTTGTGCTTAAAAACATGGTTATTCACGGTAGCCTACATCAATATGCACGGAGAAGATGTTTCAGGGACGCCGGAGCAGCGGTATTGCAGACGGCGGCAGTAAATGAGTTGAGGGCAAGGAAACTCACAAAAATAAAAAATGTTACCAATTAAAATACTACTTAGCGGTAGTTGCTGATAGGCGTTTAGTCTATAAGAGTACTTCTTTAAATTGGTTTAATTATTAGATGTGCTACAAATCTGTTTCATGGGTGTTGTTATAGGCCTCTGCCTGCAATGGCTAATCAACTCTATCTTCTAGTTTTTGAACTCTGTAGGATCGCTAATCTTTGTTTACTGATTACACAGTATTTCTGTGGGATTTAAAAGTACGAATCCCCGAAAGAAGTAGGCTACTGAAAAAGCTTGTTTTTGTTGACTTCAGGTAGATGAAATAATCACTCCAGAATTGGCCAGCAACCCTGCAGCTCACTTTGTGCAATAGTGGTGCTACCTTACAAAAAATTGCTGAGCAGTTTTAAGTTAGGCTTTTAATAATTCATTTTGTGCTTCAAAACATGATTGTTCACGGTACATCAATATGCACGGAGAAGATGTTTCAGGGGCGCCGGAACAGCGGTTTTGCAGACGGCGGTTGTAAATGAGTTGAATGTAAGGAAAACTTAACAAAAAACAAAAAAATGTTACCAATTATGCTTGTTTCTGTTCAACAGCAATGTTAACATAAAAAATAACAGAAATAAAAGAAAACCATTCTGCGATTTATGGATGCACAAAAAGCTGCAATAAATTTGTTTCAAGTTGATCTTGATAAACTATGAAATCACCGTTGATAAAATAAAAAGGCACCTTCGCCTCCTGACCCCTTTTTTTGAAAGGGCAGGGAACTGTCTCAGTAATGCCCCCGCCATCCGGCGTCCTTGGGATGTTTTAGGACCCATATTTTGGAACTGCACAAGGTAGAACAGTGTTCCGTTATGTTAAGTAGAACACGCTTAATCGAAGCTTAAAATTGCTTGACTTGGCACAATACAGCAAAGTAAGATTTAACAGAATCGCTTATGTGTCTGCTGAAAGATCAACATATTGAAAAGAAATAAATACGTTTCTTCATGAAATGTCGTACATAAGCAATCAACAGCGCTACGAAGATCAAGATTTCCACAACTCTTTGCTGGTAAAGTTGTATTCTGTTAGTCAGCTTAAGCATGCCTAAAGTGGCCAGTGACCTGCCGTTTCCCCACGCCTGTGATAAAATTGAGCCTAAGCAACATGACCCACAAACCATTATACGATTCTGGTGGCCATTTTGAGACGGTTCATAGTGCAGACATAACAATGGACAGTAAGTCTCTCCCAACAGTCCTGGTGAGATGACATGGCGTAAAGGAACTTTAAACTGTGGTTACTCTATTGACGATATGAAATTTTTAATGCGTTTTTGTATATATGTCCAGGTAGGGAGGTTAGCTTTAATTAAAAAAATTTTGACTTTATACATTCTGCCGTTTACACCCAACAGGATGTAAGCTACATTGCTGGACGATTAACCTCGGAATTATTGGATTTGAACAACAACCGTTACTGGGATACTTATCGACTTTAAGCTGCCTGCGTAAACCAAGGCTGCAAAGATTTCTGTTTCACGTAAAGTATATCTACCCACATTTACATCGGAACTTTCTTTAGCTTCAGCAGCGCGCTAGGTGTTCACCTTCAGCAGCGATTTTTCTTTCGGCAGTGCAATAGAAAAGGTGTCCTGAGAAGTTGAAGATGTGTCGGCACTATTTTGGCTAGGAAAAAACATTTTTGGCACATGGAAAAAGCATGCGGATTTCAAACCCTGCAGTAAACCTACAAAAATCAAAACTTTGGGAAAAGATGCCATCAGCGGGTTTGCAAAGAGCGCAATAGCTGATAATTTCGCGACGTTGTACATTTTTGCAATGCTTTGCCCTGCAAATGTCTACGCGGAGTAAAGGTTTAGTGATGCGTGACCGTAACAATGAAGACAATGGAGTTGGCCATCCAGTTTATAGTAATCACTGACATCGCACCGAATCTTTTCAACGTTCCGCTTCGATGGTGCGCATTGAAAAAGGTCTATTGCCAGACTTTATTTCTTTATTCTGAGAAACAAAATAACTGAAAAATAATAACAGGTCAGAAATTTCGCCTGACACCGGACTATAATTCTCATCAAAATTTAGGATCAGGACCGGATTTGGACTTAGTTAATGGAAAACAAACGCGGCATTTTTGTTGTGAAAAGGCTGCATTTTTCAAATATTTTGGACTACATTTGGACTTCGACTTTACATTTGAAAAAATCTTTGGGCTGTGTTTGGACTTGGACTAAGCTAAAAAAAAACAGGACTGGATGTGGATTGCAAAATAGGACAGTCCGCTTATCTCTGTTGGAAACTAGGTTAGAATCCGAGTCTTTAGAGCCCTAATTGGATTTCTAGCATATCTGGATAAAAAATCATGGTTCAAAAATTAAAAATTGTGAAAGTTCTACTCCCACAAACACTGACCCCGGGTGTATGATACCCATGACGTATGACCAGCCATAACTCGCCCACCGACTGAGCTAGATAGGCGTTCAAACCCTTTAAAGATGGGGAAAGTCATGTGGATTAGATTTTTTATAAATTTGGATAGTTTTGGACTTCGGGATTTTTGTGGATGACGTCAAAATTGGGATAAGTTTAGGCCTGTTTGGACCCTCTTATCGGGCCTTGGGCTCGAACGTCAAGGCCCATTAATTTGTTTGTTTTAAAAAAAAAACTAGGCTGAATTCCGCATCTTTAGAGCCCTTGATTGCCTTTCTAGCGTTTGTGGCTAGGAAGTTATGGTTTTAAAAGAACAAACAAAAAATTTAGATCCCTAGGGAATTATATAACTATTTTTAGCATATTTGGCACAACTTGCCAACCACAAACACTAGCAGGGCCATCAAGGGCGCAAAAATTCAGATTTTAACCTAGTTCCATTGGAAGAAAACAAACAAATAATTTCCCCTGGGTCAGGTAACCTGAGCCAAAAGAGCTAAAACTCACGCCAATTTATGACGTCACCCAAAAAAAACGCTAGTCCAAACCTAATTAAAAAAATCTAGGGCTAGGGGGGCTGTTCACAGAGCTGTTGCTCCAACACCCCAACAGGGTTGCCAGATTGCCAAAACATAACAAAACCAAACACACCTCCAAAAAAGCCAAACATTTCACAATAGTAAACCTTTATATAAAAAGGTAAAAAGACGCACGTAAATGACATTACCACTAAGAGATGCAATTAATCAGTGTGAAAGGCAAATAAGTCAATTTTCCTTTTCGGTTTTGTCATGTTATGTTTTGTAGTTTATTCGTTCAATTTCATTAATTTACTTCAATTATGAAATTGAATAAACACAGTATTATTTAATAACAAAACTGATCAGAGTGCAACTTAATCAAACAAAGATATTTCGTCAGAATTTATTTTTATGTTTTACTGCCTTTTCATGGTTATGCAAATTGCTTTGTCTAGGAGCAATTACACAGTTTGCAGAAAGCTTCGCCATGATGGCCACCTTTCTTCAGCCAAACAAACTGCTTTTCCCAATTTGGGTTATACTTTCTGTTACTGTCATATGACTTCCATTTAGGCATCATTGCTGTGGGTGGAAACCTTCTAATGCACAAAGCAGTTACCTCTAAATACCTTACCAGTCACCACCACACTAACAAAGAAACTAAACATAAAAAGAACTTTCCTTGATGGCCACACCATCACAGTCACTGGTTTTCAATTTTGTAGGGTTGCCAGGCTTTAATATTCACAATGTAGTGTTTCTAAAACAATGAAAATCACAAAAAGGACAAATCCAAATTTCAAATTTTCTATGATAAAAAAGCCAAAAGAAAATTCGCAAGCCAAACGCTTTCAAAAAATGCCAAATTTGTGGTTTTTGGCTTAAAAAAAGCCAATATGGCAACCCTGAACCTAACCAAACCAGTGGTTCTCAACCTGGGGTAAATTTCATCTTCCAAGCGGGTAAATTTTTTGAACCATAAATTGCAGCCAATATGAATTTTTATAAATCATTCTCAACTGTACGAGTTCATTAATTTTGTGTTTCAATAAATGAGCACCATTGAGTGTATCGGCGGTAAATCTGGTAACTGTTTGATAAAAGGGTAAGATATGTAAAAAAGGTTAAGAACCACTGACCAAAATCCTAAAGGAAAACCCTAAACCGAAACTTAAACAAATCTTACACCAGAGGTGGTACCGGACCCGGAGTTGACACCGGCAGGATTCTGCATTTTTCTTTTGGAACCGGAATCGGACGTGGAGTCAAAAATTTGTGAAAAACTGGGCCCGGTGTCAAGCAAAAATTCTGACTTCACACCATGTACGCATGCACAGAGTAATATTCTTCTACATACCAAATACGTGACAATACAGATTATTAGGGCTTAGGAATTCGTGTTAAGGAAAGTATGTCGGGTTGGGGTTAGGGTGAGAAAAAGAAAAATAATTGAGGTCAAGGACTAAGTCCGAAAATTTTCAATGGTTAAAGTTATTCCCATGCTATAGCTTGTTTTGGGTACCTGACATCTAACCAAAATGTTTTAATTTACACAACATACATCAAAAAAGTAATTGCAAGACTTTATTCTGAGAAGCAAAATAACCGAAAAACAATAACAGGTCAGAAATTCCCCAGAGGTCAGAAATTTCGCTTGACACCGGATCCGGAATCACTTTTCAATTTCGGCAGTAGCAGCAGTCTGTGTGGTCATTTCTTAAGTAAAAACATGGGTAAATTACAGTTGGATCGATGATAATAGCCGGAGTCTGAACAGGAGTCGGATTCTCAAATTTAAAAAAATTGCCGGACCCGGATCCGTATCCGAATTCAAAAGTTTTGAAAGCGGAATCGGAGTCTGAAAAAGTGACTCCGGCAACTAGAGGTACAGACACTAACCACTCAACTATGTTCACATTCGTAATAGAACTCAACCTTATATGTGAACAAAGATGTTCGAATTGCAAAATAGTCCCAGCAGAGTTTTTGCATTTGATGGCAAACTATTCACAACCATTCAGCAAAATGATGAAATCGGATCACAACTGATATTTGTGATATTTTCAGAATAATCACATTGAAACAACAAAAATTTTCTCAGTCCGATCCAGTCCTGATCCGTCAATTATCAAAAAAATTGCAGTCCGATCCAGTCCTGTCCAGCCAAAATTGGATTCAGTCCTGGCCCACTCCGATCCAGTCCTGATCTGTGCTCATCTCTACTGCTGGCAGACAGAGATGAACGGATTTTTGTTTTTCAAATCCAAATCCAATCCCGTATTTCATTTCAAAATCCATGCCCAAATCCAAATGCGAAAACAGACCATTTTAAAATCCAAATCCTGCTTAAATCCGATATCTTATTACTTCTATCAGTCTACATGTAATCCAACTCAATATGCTTCGAGAAAGAAATTTGCATCATTATTCAAATTAACTTATGCTGTTCCTTTGTTTTACAACACCGTAATAGTTGACACTCCAAAGACTTCAACGTAAATCGCAAACAATTTTATCAGCAATGCATCGAGATGCTCACTGCTCAGTTAGTCATAAGTGTCAGTTTTAACAACTCAAAACTAGAATGTCCTGCAAAAAATTGTAACTGTTATGTCCGAAAACAGAATCAAGTTTTTGATGTACACGTTAGTGTTGAACGGATCGAAGATTTTTGCAATCCTAATCCAGTCCAATTTTTTCAGTGTGTAATCCAGTCCGATCCTCATCCGGTAGCACTATCCAAATATTTGATCCAATCCGATCTAAAGAGATTTTTTCAAATTCCAGTCCAACACGGAACCCGTTCTGAATTGTAGAATCCGGTTGGATCGCGATCCGGAAACCGGTTCATGTTCAACACTGGTACACATGCAACACCTCTAAAAACAATTCCATGAAAAAGGCATGCAGTGAATGACATTTGATCTATTCATATTTGCCAAGGCCATATCTCTTTAGTTTGTCCATTATTGGCATTTTAATTATTTTATTCAATAGCAATCTACATTCGGCTCTCATTACTCGATAGCCTGTCGACCTAACTAAAATTATATTAAAAGTTTAACAGGCAAAAAGCACACAAAGTTTTGGTACTAAGCTACACAAAGAAATAATGATCTGATGAGATATGCTAAATGTAACCAAGCAGTAGGTATTACTGTTTTGTTACGTGTAGCAATCAGTATTTTAGAAAAGGGACCGGGTCAATGAAAACCACACCAAATCGGTAACTTTGGTGGCACGATACGCCTGAACCAGTGTTGCAACTCTGTTGTTACGGAAAAGCACTAGATTTCACGATGAAAAAAAATAGATTCACAAAAAAAGAAAACACTAGATCACATATATGTCACGGATTTGTCCGATTACAAGAAAAGTGCTGTTGTACTTAGCAGCGATGAACCAGTATTTCATTTCAAAATCCATGTCCAAATCCAAATCCGAAGACAAACCGTTTTAAAATACAAATCCTGTTTAAATCCGGGATCTTATCACAACTTTGTTAATCTGCATCAGGGCTGTGGAGTCGGAAATCCCGTCATCCGACTCCGACTCCTGGAAATTTCGATTATCGGACTGTGACTCCGGCCCGACCTTCAGCTGTATTATTTACTTAAAGTGATAATTCTTTTCAGATGAATTCATGAACCCTATTTGCACTTTCCAGGAATACGGAATCTTGTTTTAAATCGATGTAATTGCACGTTCATCTCTCACTTTTGCAAAATGCGATCAAGCAGAAGTTAGTTTTTTAATTTTACAGAAAACAGTACTCATCTAAAAAAAACACAATTAAAATTATTGGAGAAGGCTGATAAATAATCAATTTTAAAGCAGATACCTTGCAAACTATATCAGTAAACAAGTAAAATTGAAAAATGTATGCATTTGACCGGTGAGCATGTGCACATATTGCGCAACACGGTTGATAAACTCGCTCGGGCATACTCTCTCAAATCACTTCATTGAAACAACTTTTTACGGTCGAACGCTGTCAAGCTTCAGATCTGTTGAACGTGCATG